>JAEEGG010001863.1_pt1 | contig 55817 bp, 43 predicted proteins | sample 9134161 | NCBI WGS metagenome assembly JAEEGG01 (sample SAMN16246543, study PRJNA631951) | gut metagenome | biome: gut microbiome; feature: rumen; material: CR-attached | host: Bos | place: Iran: Karaj | collected 2018-10 | reverse complement strand
TGCATCGAGAAAAATTGACAGATCCGGGTATTCAACCTGAAGAGAGAAATGCAATTCTTGAAAAGGCTATGCCTTGGAATTTTAAGAAGGTCTAAACTTGGATTTTAGACCTAATACAACATTTTTACTAAAGGAGGCTGATTATGTTTGCCTGTACTTCAATGAACGGAATAGCAATGACCACCGGTCCGACGGATACATGCAAAACCCCAACCCCCGGAGGTCCTGTTCCTGTTCCTTATCCGAACATTGCCATGCTTAACACAGCAACACCGAATACGACTGATAAAAAAGTAACTGTACTCGGAATGCCGATACTCAATGTAAAAAGTGAAATACCCGTTACAAACGGTGACAATGCCGGCGTCAACGGAGGCGTTGTCTCAAACAGTGTTATGGGCAAGTGTACCTTTAAATCATCAAGTCAGAAAGTTTCCTTCAATGGAAAGCCTGCGGTTTACATGACATGCCAGACGGGTCACAACGGTCCGGGAACACCGAATGCAATGGGCACAGTGACAGTGCCTTCACAGACATTTCTTAATGTGAGTTAGATTCATCAGGGGGAACAAATTCATGGTATCCGTGAAATTAGAACCAAACGTGGAAGTCTCAGCTGCTGTTTCTGATTCCCGAACTTTCAATATAGTCAACTGTCAGTCAGATGCTAGTTTATTCAGCAGCACAACTGCCGGTATCAGTGTTGCTACAAACTTCAGATTAAATTTACATTGTTATATATGGATAGGATTCTACGGCGTAGTAAATTATCTGCCTCTGGTAACCTGTAATATAAGTTCTGGCAAAAGTGCATCCTCTGTTAAATTTCCTCTGCCGACTGTACAAAATCCTGTAAACGTTCGGGATGAAAATGCACTCTCAGGTGCCCAGCAGCTGATACAAATAGCGAATCATTACGGTAAATTTGACGCACAGCTGCCTGACGATAATGCAGGAAACAATACGATAAACGTCAATAATAAAGCCGACGTAACTGAAACAACAATGAAGGAATACTATCAGGTAAAGGATTCCATGATCTTTAACGGTTACCACGGCATGGAAATAAAGGACATAGTAACAGTAAAACCCGTTATTCTTCCTTTTGTGGTTACCAGCATCTCACAAACATTGTTTTCACTTCCCGGTTTACTTGGTCTTGCAACCAGCGACACAAAAGCAGAGGATAAGTCTGAAGACGCAACATCCAGTGACAACTCAGACTCCAACACAGAGTATTCTACAAATGACGCAACCATTGAACCATGCGATATTACAATAGACAAGTCATCTGCCAGTCTGGAATTCAGCAGCGTCAAACTGACAGTATGTTCAGTCTACAAAAATGACGAGCATAAAAAAGATAATATCATCGGGAAAAAATATGCTTGGAAGGGTAAAGCAACACTTAAGAAAGACAGTAAAACTTATGAATCATCCAATACTGCAGATATTTTCAGTTACACAGTCTTAAACGGATGCAGTCTCTCAAAAGCAAAAGGCGACTATGTAACCTCGGAAAAAATATCATTTAAAAATTCCAGCGACAGCACTGACACTCAGGACTATACGTTTGTATTCAGAATTCTTAAAACAAGCAAGGACGGAAACGACGACGAAAAAGAGGAAGGAAAAGATCTGACCATACAATCTCCAGTATTATCAGACGGCAACAGCAAATATACTTCAGATACAGGTTCATCTGATGTAACTATCGACTCAACCGCAGGCAGCGATTCTATAAGCAACATTGTCACAAACACAATAAAATACGATTCTTCATCCGACAATTTTTCACCTTATGAACGCGGTCTGGCAGCGATAGGTTCAGATTACGCAGTAGTAAAAACAAAAACAGAACCTAAAGAAGGTAAAACCGAATATACAGCTGACGAAATAAAGGAAATTTTCTACTGGATGAAAGGAAAAGACTTCGTTGCAGATACCAAAACATCCTGGGAAGATTTTTTTAAAAATAACACAGCCAGCACTGTGACAACCAAGATCCTGGGATATTTTGGAATAAACAATGTAGAAAACCTGGTATCTGACAAATTCGAAGCATACCAGATTAAATTTAAAGGAAGCGACGACAACACCAATGAAGGAAAAATAAAATGTGCACGCATCGTTAATGTAGAAGAAAGTGATATAACGGTTGATCCTAAAGGATACACCCTTAATCTCTCATTGGATCTGCTAAAGTACGACACCAAATACTGTTTCCACCTAATTGTCGATAAGAATTCCAGCAGCGTAAAAGATTACAGGGCTTTCAAATTTTCCAGCAGCATAGCAGATCGAGTAGAGCCTAATATTATTCTAAGCAATAATATTCAGAAACTGTTTACCACCCAATACGCTATTTATGCATCAAAAACATCCTACGATCAGGTCGGTATCAGCAACTACTGTATGGCATTAGATTTTTTTAAATTTGTCTACAACGACGTATCCGACAAAATAGAATTCTGGCAGATACCTGCAGTTAACACAGAAGAAATCAATAAGTTAATCACGAATGATAGCAGATCCAAAAATGTATTTAAGTGTCTCAGCAGCGGAGCAGTAACAATTCCCGAGGCATTTCTTGCCGGAGTAGGAACCGGTCTGCTTGGAATAACCACAAAAGGAACACCTCAGCTTCTGTTTGATGCAAATAAGGACGGCAATGGAACTTTTTATTCTTTTGCCCAAAAAGAAGTTCATCTGAAAAACACAAACGCTGCCGGAAAATCCGGTATTAAGATAGCAAAGAATAAACTGCATATAGGTGCGGCGAAAAAGATAACAATTAAGGCAGGAAACAGCAGTATAACAATAGGAAACGATAACGGAAATAATATTATTGAATTATGTTCAGAAAAATCTGCAATCAAAATTGAAAACGACAAGATAACTCTTTCTATAGGAACCCAATCTGCTGCGACCTTATCAGATAAAAAATTCGAAATTGCATTTAACAATACATCGGCATTCTTAATTGATTCGGATTCACGAAAAATAAAAACTCCTGGTAACGGCACGGACACATTTAATTAACAAAATAAGAATTTCTTCAAAAACCGGAAAAACATCCAAAACGGAAACTCGGGAGAAGATGGTATGAGCGACGAAAAGGAAATAACCTTAAACAATGCACTGACAATGAAGATGAGTGCCAAGAATTCAACTAAAGTTGGAATCTTATCTGTAGATCTGACAGGTTCCCTAGGCAATACCTATTATCTCGGATTCAAAACAACATCCAATATGCTACTGGACTGTTTTTACGGAGCCTCTTTTGAATTATCCGCCACCTATAAAATAAGAATGAGACAGTCATCCTACACCGATTTTGAAAGTAAAAGTTGTGAAGGATCATACACTCTTTCATCACTCACAAACATTGTTGTTCACAGCAACCGCATGGCATTTCTCGCAGGTTACAGGTTTTCCGGTCAAAATAATGCCATAGACGGAAATTTCAAAGGAACAACAACCACCGCAAAAATAAAAATAAGCGGCAGTAAAAAAGTTGTATTTAAGGCGACTGACGATCAGATCGATGAAGGAGCAATTACAGCAGACAATACAACGGTATCAATATCACTGAAGAGCGGAACAATAAAAATAGCAGCAGACGGGACAGATGATTATGTCAATGACGCTTTCAATCCTGCAAGAAACGCTGTCACAATGGATCAAAATTCCATTCTGCTCCAAAGTTGTGGAGATGTTTCAATAAAACATGAAAATACAAAAACAACTCTTAAAGCCAAAACATCAAATATAGAACTGAAATATAATGAAATCAGCATAATCAGTGAAGGCTGCTACAAACATGCAACAGCAGAAATAAAACTTTTTAATAAAGTGTCAATTACTCAAGCTGGAGCTACATATAACAATGCAGCAATCAGACTGTAAGGAGTTAAATCATGGCAGATTCCCAAAAAGGATTTTTATCATATTTTACAGATGCTAAATATAATATTGTCTCCTTTACCTGGGGCGGTGTATCCGACTCCAACCTTGTCTCAGCAGCAGCAGGCAATTTATCCATGTCCACAGACTATTGTCTTGGGACGGATTCCTCTTTGTCACTCAAAATTATGGATAATCAGTACGGAGGCGGTGTCTCAACAGGTTTTGACGCAAGTGTTACAACACTGAACACTCTTGGAGCTCAGGTAACAATTGAATACAAGCCAAAAATTATAGGAGAAGATTTTCGAAAACTCGTAGCAAAATATGTCAATTATGCAGTAAAACATGAAGCGACCTGTGGTAGTTTCTACAGATATACAAACAGCGGTGTTATGAGTGCCTTTGACACACTTACTCTGCAGGCTCCTGCAAATAAAACATTTTCAACATCATCTCCTCCAAAATACCAAAATTTCGTAAAAATACTTGGTCAACTGGAGGCTGCAGCGGGCATTACATTAGGAGTAATCAACTCCTCTGTGGTGCTGGGCACCTCTTCTAAATCAGTTGGATGCGGTGTAACATCCGGGGTTATTTCCTTAGCGCCCGTTGCAGCTTTAACTCTCTACAATGTTATCGCACAGTTCCTTATCACTAGAAATGCGACAAAAGCAAAAAACAGCGGTGACAGTGTCCAGGGAATGGATGCTGATATAATCGTAATAGCCACAAATAATGCAGAGTTCGACAGTAATCTCGGTATCGATATAAAATCCCAAGAATCAAAACTGATTCTTGATAATGATGCTCAAAACGGAGGTTACGTACTTATTGAAGCCAACAATACAGTCAACGTCAAGATACCAAACTCTGAAATTAATATCAGTAATAATCAGATAGAACTAAAAAACACTGATAAAACGATAACCGTTAATCAGAACAGCATTAAATTTAAGCAAAATGCATGCACTATAAATCTGACTGATAAAGAATGCGAATTTACAAACGGTTTAAAAACAACGATAAAATCAGATTTGGTAACAATGGGACCAACTACAATCAACAACGGAAAGCTCAAGTTTGGACCATAAGAAGTTCAGGAAAGTTATTGATACCTTTGAGATTCAGCAGATTCCAAAATAAAACTAAAAAATCAGCGATCTAAAAATATTAAAAGATGAAAATCTGTTGATAACTTTATAGAATCTGGTTTCTGTTTGTAATAATGCCACATAATAAACAGCGTCATTTGCGGAATCGTATATCAAAGAAAAGAAAAGAAAAAAAATAAGACTGCACTGCAGTCACAGATTCCATAATAATCACAAAAATGCAAAGCAACAGTTATACAACGGCAATTATAAAAAAAATTATTAATGAAGATATGTTTGAGATCTTCATCAACAACTGTAATGAAACAGCAAAACGTTGCTGTTCACTGCTGCTGACTCCATGTCAGGGTGATTTGGTTCAATGTATCAGATGCAAAAATAATATCATCCTTATCATAGCAATATTAAAACCGGCAAAAACCGAACAGACAACAAGATTAATACTCCATCCATATGCAGGCATGCATTGTAAACAGCATCTTCAAATAACAGCAGACAAAATTAAACTAACCGCACAGAATTTAATAAGAGGTGCAGACCTCTTAAAGGAATCTGCGCAGTTGCAGATTGAAAAGAATGCATCTCAGATAAAAATCATGAGCAGCACAACAGAAATCGAAACCGGGCAGATGAATACAGAATCAGACTATCTGAATGAAAAAACAGATAATCTGGCGATAAGGCATACAGGATCAAATGAACACACTGTTGATAAGATGGGTACAGCCAATGTCGGCAGACATAAAATCTATTCAGAAGAAGAAACTGTAATCAGAGGAAAGAAAGTGAATCTTAACTGAACAGCAAGACAGGGATTAGAACAAATCAGATAAAGCAGGCTCTGGATAACAATGGTACAAACAGAAGAAACCGGCACTTTAACAGATCTTTCCAGTCGAACGCTGTATAAGCATGATAATAATATCAGTTCACTGCCCGATCTGCCGGAACTCACAGCCGGCATATGGCAGGGTACAGTTACAGCGTACAACACTGAAACGGCAGAATTAACAGTAGAAATAGAAGGACGCACCTTTCCTGCCAGGAAAGCCTTTTCCCTTCTGCTGGATCCGATGCCCGGAGATTCAGTATTATGCCATGCCGTAAATAATGACACGATATACGCGACTCAGATACTGGAATCATGCTCTGACGCTGACAGAACTGTTACTCTCCCAGAAAGAGTATCTGTCATGACTTCAGGTGAAATAGAAATTCTGGCACAAAGCATAGAAATGAATGCACGGGAAATTCAGATCAATGCCGTAAAATCTGTTACAACGAGCCAGAAAATTGAGATGAAGACAGATGTAATGTCTTTGCAAAGCCAGACACTGCACGACGAAACAGGCACAAGAATAATTACAAGCCAGACTCTTAAAGAAACAGTTACCAGAAATGCCTGCAGACACTATGGAGCCGATCAGCTGACCGTGGACGGAGCATCTACTGTAACAGCACAAAAGTATATTCTTAACTCAAAAGGGACAGTTCAGATTAACGGCAGCAAAATAGATCTTGGCTAACAACTTGAAAAACCAGGACAAAAAACGCCTTTGCATAAAAATCAAAACCGCCTAATAAATTAAGCGGTCAAGCAGATAGTCCAATTTCTATTAACTTTGAGTGCTAAACAGAGCAAAAGTTCAACGGTTCGGCTGCTATCTTTAAAATATGTGGTTCAGATCTAATTTTTAATTAACTTCCGGCTCCGTAACCGTATGTTCCTCAGATGAAACCTTTTGACTTGGTGCAAAAAACAGAACAGAGGGAAAAATATCAGCAAAACCTCCAGGAACAGGCTCCGTTTGTACCGGACTCAGCATTGGCATTCACATCCTGAAAATCGGATTCAGACATTTTTTTCATCTGATCCGTATTCACCGGATGTTTCAGTCTGCTGCACTGTACTGTCATTGCGGTTAAACCAGTCCTCCATCAGTTCACGAAAGCTTTTGAGTCCTATGGACAGATTAACAGACGAGAACGGCATTACCTGAACATACAGTTCGTGATCCTCAAATTCCTGAAGAGCAAATTTTACATTCTTCACTGCCTGGGAACGGGGTGACTGATTTAACTTATCAGCCTTTGTAAGAAGAAGAAGAGTCTGAAGCTGACATCCGATAGCCCAGTCTACAATCTGGCGATCAAGTGCCGTCAGAGGATTTCTTATATCCATTACCACAACAAGCCCCTTAAGACAGGCTCTTGAAGCGAGATAATCATTTAATGACGCCTGCCATTTTTTCTTGAGACTCAGAGGAACCTTGGCATAACCATATCCCGGAAGATCTACCAGCCGTTTTCCCGGTTCCAGTTCAAAAAGATTGATCATCTGGGTCCTTCCCGGAGTTTTACTTGTTTTGGCCAATTGTTTATTCTCTGTCAGGGCATTAAGAGCAGAGGACTTGCCGGCATTGGATCTGCCGACAAAAGCAATTTCACAGCCCGTATCCTCCGGAAGAAATGACTTGTCCGGAGCACTCATAATAAATTTTACGTTACGGAAATTATACATAGCCACCTACAAAAAGTTCCGAATAATCACCAAAACCTCCAGGAACAGTCAGATCAGATTATCAGCAGGATCGCTCTGATTACTGAATTTATTTCAAACTACCGTTTATCAGGCTACTCATACTATAATGATAGTTCCCAAGAGGATCTTCACATTGAACCCACATACTAACATATTTTATCGTAAAAACTACGATCCGTATTTTCTTCTCATCGGACATACCTGCTGTGACATGAACCAGGGTGCACTGCCCGCTATTCTTGCATTTTTATATTTCCAGGGAGTGCTTACAACATTTGAAAGCATAGCATGGTTTGTTTTCGCATCTAATCTTGTTTCTTCTGTAGTTCAGCCTCTCGTAGGATACATTTCAGACAGATACCCGAGGCCGTGGCTCATGATTGCGGGGATCATAACTGCATCCCTGAGCACTGGAGCCATCGGCTTTGTACAGTCACATGACGCAATGATGCTGTGTTCACTGCTCAGCGGTATAGGAATTGCCATATTTCATCCGGCTGGAGGAAAAACAGCTCATGCCGTCGTTTCATCAGATCACCTGGGAAGGGGACTCAGTCTGTTTTACGTAGGCGGCAACATCGGTTTTGCCACAGGTCCCGTACTTGTTACCATAGCCATGACTTACTGGGGTTCCGAAGGCACAGCCATTCTGTTTGTTCCCGGTATTGCAGTAACCAGCCTGCTCTTGTTCATGAATCCAAAATTCACACATGCACTGAGAAAAGAGAAAAGACGCATAACCCATTCAAAGGAACAGGGAAAAGCGGAAAAAGAAAGAGTCGGAGCATTTCTGATCCTCACTGTCGCTATTTTTTTCAGAGCAACTATATTCTTTGCCATCAATACTTTCATACCTGTATTCTGGGTTAAAATTCTGGGTCAGACAGTCCAGGCAGGAAACACGGTGCTGAGCGTAGTTGCAGCGATGGGAGCTGTAGCAACTCTGTGCGGAGGTTTTCTTGCAGATAAAATAGGCGTAAACAGGGTATTCAGCTATGCTCTTACTATGATAAGCCCTCTGTTCATTGCCTTCTGCTGTATTCAGAATGAGTACGTCAATATTGCTCTTATAGTACCTATAGCATTTTTCCTTTACGCAACCTCCGCCCCTATGATGGCTATTGGACAGAGATTTCTGTGCAATCATACCGGTCTTGCATCCGGGATCACCGTAGGCCTCGCTGTAAGCTTCGGAGGAATTACTGCACCAATCCTTGGAAGAGTCGGAGATATGTACGGACTTATTGCTACTTTCTGGATTATTGCCGGATGTGCATGCTGTGGCATGATTGTAAGTTACCTGATCCCCGACGCTTCAGTAAAAAAATGATTGCAATCAGGACAGCAGGAAACTGGGGTATTCCATCAGTCTCGTTACCTGATTTTCTCTGACTGTCGATAACAACCCTGCCAAATGCAGACTTCGTTTGCATCTGAAGAAAGACTTGGAAGATACCTATTCATGAACAGACAGCGGATCTTTTTCAGAAAGTTCATTCTGCAGATTGCCAAAAGCAAAAGGGACACAATTTTCTCATGTCCCTCTCGTTCATAAACAGCATCAAAGATCAGTTGCCGGCCTTGATTTTGGTCCACAGCGTATTTATTGTGCGATTAATCTGCTGATTATGAGGTTTAATCATAAACATCTTCGGCATCATATCTTCAGGAATATTGACATTCCTGTTGGCAACAAGAGCCTCATCAAGGTACTGAGTTGATTCTGTTACCACATTACTGTATGAGGTATAGTTGGAAATATCGGCAATTACCTTAGGCTCAAGAATATAATTTATATACTTATAGGCGTTTTCAATATTCTTGGCATCAGCAGGAATGGCCATCATGTCATACCAGACAAGTGCACCTTCCTTAGGAACAACATAATCAACAACCACACCGTTCTTGGCTTCAATAGCCCGATCACGACCCTGCATAATATCGCCGCTCCATCCTATTACAAGACAGACATCACCGGTGGCTATATCAGCAATGTACTGTGATGAATGAAAGTACCTGATATACGGACGGATGGTAAGCAGAAGCTTTGCTGCCGCCGCATAATCCTTTGGATTGGTGGAATTTGGATCAAGCTTCAGATAATTGAGAGCAGTTGCAAAGATCTCAGTAGGATTGTTCATCACTGCGACACCGCAGTTCTTCAGTTTGGAAATATTCTCAGGTTTGAAAACAAAATCCCAGGAATCTATCTTGTAGTCCTCACCAAAAGCCTCCTTAACCTTGGCAACGTTAAATCCGATGCCGGTAGTACCCTGCTGATATGGTACGGCATGCTCATTGTCAGGATCCAGTTCCGAAAGCATTTTCATTCTCACAGGATCAAGTTTGGACAGATTGGGTATCTTACTCTTGTCAAGTTTGTGAAAAACTCCTGCTTTTATCTGTCTTGACAGGAAATCAGAACCTGGAACAACAATATCATAACCGGACTTACCAGCAAGAAGTTTTGCCTCAAGAACTTCATTTGTATCAAAATAATCAGTCGTTACCTTAATATTCGTCAGTTTTTCAAAATTGGAAACTGTATCCGGAGCTTCATAATCGTTCCAGTTATACACATTAAGAGTTTCTTCTGCATCAGCGACAGACATGAAAGATATCAGACATGAAACGCAAAACGCCGCCACACTTGTTTTTTTAAGTGATTTTTTCATATTTTTTCCAATCTCAGAAAAGAAAAATTCCAAATATCCACAGAAATGCACAGCAATCTGTTCAAGGGTAATTATGGGATCAATGAGACCTAATGTCACTAAAAATTATTGAAAAAATGAGACTATCCCATGCATTTTTTGACACACGGATTAAAAAGAAAACCGGCACAAAATCAATCCTCCAGGAATGATTTTGCGCCGAACACAGTTTTGCCAAACTGAATCTTAAAAACTTAATTCTAAGGAATTGTAATTATAGACAAAATACCCACGGAACGACAGATCAGCAAACAGCACATGCACAACATTTCGTCAAACGGTTTCCGTTTGTTGATTTTCCGCTCATCAATTCCTAAAAGCAGCTGTTCATACACTGCTTAACCATGAATTAAAGAGAATACTCTCAAATACAACTACAGACCAAGCGCCGCCAAAAGATCGTCCTGCTCCTCGTTACTTAGTTCATCATCCTTCTTGGTATCAGCAATATGCTGCTGTCTTTCTGCCTCTACTGAACCATTGTTTACACTTTCAATGAGAGAATCAGGATCTATCTCTTCAGGTGAATCAAAATCTCTCAATTTGATGAACTCCGTATAATCCATGGACAGTTCCATATAAAAGATGTTGTTCTTCTCAGTATAGAAGGAAACACGACGTGACTGAGGCTTGACCAGATCCGTATCTACAGAAATTCTTACCTGACGGTTAAGAGTGAGCATTTTCGGCTGGGACTGGGTTATTGATGACTGAAGTTCCTGACTGACCTTCTTGGTAAAGTCACCAAGGATCTGATTCATCAGTTCACCCATAACATTACCGACCTCATCAGATGTGTACACCTTGGCCAGTTCATCCTCGGAAATACCCATATTGAGAAGGTAATTGGAATACACTTCCATGGCAGCCTCGGCGGTGAAATTAATCACAACCAGACCTGAAAAAGCTCCGTCAAACAGAACAAAACAGCCAATATCCGGTCGCAGGCATGTCTTGGAAATTCGTTGAGCCATAGAGGAGTAGTTTATTTCATGATGCGTGGCTTCAGTCAATACAGAAGTAACGGAGTGACATAACTTCAGCAGTATATCCTCAGTTGTTATTATTCTCTTTTCAGGTTTTTTGCTTGCCATTTGCAGCCTCAATCAAATAATATGAAGTCTATGCTTAAATGTATATCAATCTGAATAAATAAAAATGTAAATACATCACAAACTTTAAGGGTATAAACGATAAAAATGATGATCTCATGCAAAATACTGTTCCTACCTTTACCTCGGGATTAATTAAGGGTGTACTCACGGCAGGAAACATATGAGCATCAGTCGTTTCTTGGTCTGTACTTCAGAATTTCCAGAAGAGACAGAAAATGCTGTGGAATAATAAGAAAAACACCGACCACAATGCAGACAATCGGAGTATACCGCCACGCATCCTCAGGGAGAAAACGAAAATACATTTCCAAAATTCCAAACAGCATCAGCAGACAGCCTATGGCATTAAGCAGTCTGAAATACCAGGGAATACGAATAATAACCTTCATAAAAACACCTCTGTAGAAATAAACCTGTATCGATTCAGAAAAAACAAAAATACCTCAATTCCCGGCGGCACCTGTTCAACCTTGAGCAGATACGGGTACACAGAACAAAACAGCAGTCTTCCGGCCCAACTGCCTTACTGTTGTGAAATAAAAAAGGATCCACAATCAGGATCCCTTTATCATGTTTTACAGACAGTCTCCCGAATACAGGAGAGTTTAACTCTGTATACTACCTTCCGTCGTGCTTAGGAGGCTTAGGTAAATCCTTATAGGAAGGGGCATCTGCAAGACGTCTGGCTTTTACATAAACCTCCATTTCCTTAGGAGAAACTCCGCCGTCCTTATTCAGATCCATAACTCTGAAGTCCATTCCGGCAACCAACTCTTTCAGTTTATCATTTTTCACAGTTCTAACATCAAGAAATACTGAATACTCATCCTTGCTCAATTTTCCGTCATGATCCGCATCAAAACGGTTGAAAGCTCTGAACTCCTTCATATTAGGAATCGGTACTCCATGATGTCCGTGAGCTCCGTGAGGTGGTGGAGGCGGCATATGGTGACCGTGAGCTCCCTGAGGAGGTGGTGGTGGCATATGGTGGCCGTGAGCTCCGTATGGCGGCGGAGGCGGCATATGGTGGCCGTGAGGACCGTGATGATGATGGAAAGGTCCTTTCAGTCCAGGTACCTTGGCTACCTTAGGTAAAGTCAGAAACTCATCAAATGATATAAAGTTGTCTTTATTTACATCTAAATCAGAAAATGATTTCAGAGAAGCCTTTACTTCATTCGTATACTTATCCACTGACTGCTTATATGCGGCAAGTTCTCTTTCATCAAGAACCAGATTTTTGTCTGTGTCACAGTTAACCATAATATCCATGACATTCAGACGGACACCGTGATGAAAGTGAGCAGGTGGGTTCGCCAGTGCTGATGCTGACAGCAGTGAAACAGGCAACAGTAAATAAAAGAGTTTATTCATCATAAATTCCTTGTAAAAAACACTTTAAAAGCATAACGTTAGATATTATTAATTGCCTTTAGTTCAAAATTAATGACATTTTTTTAAATCTGTAACCATACATGAAAACACACTTTCTCAAATGTGTTCCTGACACCGGCTATTCCTGTAAATCAGAGAATATCATTCGCCCAGAACTATGCTTTTAAACAGGTATTCTATCTGATCCTTTACCATCGCTCTCACAATAAAAACTATCCTGCTCTGTATTCTGTCTTCAGGCCAGGCCTGAAGACAGGAAAGAGGATAAATCTGTCCGTATACGCCATGTACCACAATCGGGCGGGGATCTGAATCCAGATTGAGAATACCCTTCATTCTGAGCAGGCTGTCGCCGTACTGCATCTGAACAGCCTCCAGAGCATCCATGAGATTATCTGCACTCAGAGGTTTGTCGAACTCCATACTGAAGGTAGCAACATTAGAGTGAACACTTATGGATGGTCTCTTTACAGCACCCATTCCGGACTTTGAAACCTTTACCGGCTGAATGGAACTTGCAACTCCCATTTTTGAACTTTCAGTAGCCAGCCATGCACTAATCTTTTTCGGATCTCTGATCTCACCGGAATTGAAAGGACCTATTTCTTTCAAAATACCGGGATCAAGTTCACCGTTAATCACTTTATGAACCTTTACCGAAGGATTCAGCATTTCTACTACTCTTTCAATCTCCTCAACCTCTTCTTCGTCAATAAGGTCGGTTTTGCTGATAAGAACTGAATCAGCCTGAGCGATTTGCTTGACGGCTTCAAACTGCTCCTTTATCTGCTTGCGGATGTTTACACCGTCCACAACAGTGACAGTTCCGTCATATCTGAAACGCTGCTCTATGAATGAGTTATAGTTGATAAGTGTTACCAGAGATCCGGGATCCGCCATTCCGGTGGTTTCAATCAGAATACGGTTAAACATCGGTATTTCTTTTCTTACTGCTCTGCTTAGAAGATCGGTCAGAGCGTTTACCAGAGAACTCTGCAGTGTGCAGCATATGCAGCCGGACTCCAGCAATACCACCTGATTATCAATTTTTTCCACAAGTTCGTGATCAAGACCGACGGAGCCAAACTCGTTGATAAGTACCGCACAGTCCTTCATTGACGGCTGCCTTACCCAGTAATTAAGCAGTGTTGTCTTGCCGGATCCAAGAAAACCTGTAATTATATTAATCGGAATTCTTACATCATTAATCATCTGATTTATACCCTCTCTTTGTATGTGCCGACTATTATAGCAAACCTGAAAAAAACCGTATCATTATTCTCAGACGACAGCTTCGATGAACAGAACTTCTTCAGTCTCCACACAAAAAACAGTAGCACAACCTGGGATAAAGAAGGAAAATAGGGGAACACCCTAACATTACGGAGATAAAAGATGTCAAAAGATGATTTTGATGAAGAAAACTGGGAAGATCTTGATGAATTCGGAGACAACGAAAACGACAATTCCGATGACGGCTGGGATGACGACGATCTGGGATGGGATCGTGAAGTTTACTTCGATGAAAATGGTGTCATGATCAACCCTGCCGACGAAGAGCTCGATGACGATTTTGATGACGAAGATGAAGACAACTTCGATGATGATGACGAGGATGAAGACATCTTCGATGATGACGAAGACGAGGATGAAGAATAGGTCGCCAGTCAGTTCCCTGGATATCTGTTCATTCAAATAAGGCAAAGACTGATTACCCGGAATAAGTCTTTGCCATCAGCACCGTTAAACAAGGCGGTCCCGACTGATACTCAGTGGGCCTGCTCCCAGTTGTCTGCAATTCCGACACCGACTTCAAGAGGAACCCGTAAACTGCCGGCTGATGACATTATCTTTGCGATCTTTGATGCATACTCCTCGGCAAGATCCTCCCTCACCTCCAGAACAAGTTCATCATGAACCTGAAGAATAAGATAAACAGAGTCCTTCTCTGCCTCGTGGTTAATGAAATTTTCAACATCTATCATTGCCTTCTGAATAATATCAGCGGCGGATCCCTGCATCGGAGCATTTGTGGCAACTCTTGAGGCAGCCTTGAAAAGAAGACCCTGACCGGACTGAATATCCTTGATCGGGATCCTGCGGCCGGTCACTGTTGAAACGTAGCCATGCTTCTGTGCATCTGACACCACATTATCAAGATAACTCCTGATGGAGCCGTAACGGCTGAAATATCCGTCTATGTACTTCTGTGCAGTTTTACGATCTATCTTCAGCTGTTTTGCCAGACCAAAAGCACTCATTCCATACAGGATGCCGAAGTTAATGGCCTTGGCACTTCTTCTCTGCTCTGCAGTAACCGAATCAAAAGGAATACCCAGAATTTCAGCCGCAGTACGGCGATGAATATCCTCTCCCTTCACAAATGAATCGATCAGAGCTTTATCATCGCTTAAGTGTGCCAGAATTCTCAGTTCAACCTGTGAGTAATCCGCCGCTATGATCTTGTATCCTTCCCTTGCAATGAAGGCTCTTCGTATCTTCCGTCCCTCAGCTGTTCTTACAGGAATATTCTGCAGATTCGGATTGGAGGATGACAGTCTGCCGGTACTGGTTCCATTCAGATGAAACGTGGTATGTATTCTGCCGGTTGAAGCATTTATCAGTGTAGGAAGCACCGATGAATAGGTTGAAATAAGTTTTGTAAGACCTCTGTACTCCAGAATATCAGCCGGCAGCTCGTAATTTAAGGAAAGATCCTGAAGCATCTCCTCGTTTGTAGTAAACTTGCCAGACTCGATTTTTTTGCGAAGGGAGGGATCCAGCGGAACCATCTTCTGCTCTTCAAAAAGAACTTCTGCGACCTGCTTCGGAGACGATATATTGAAATCCCGTCCTGCAAGGAAGAAGATGCGCTCCCGCAGCAAATCCAGCCTCTCAGAAAATTCATTACTTATCAGGTTAAGTTCGGGAACTGATACCAGAACTCCGTTCTGCTCCATATGAGACAAAACCCTGATCATTGGCAGATAACATTCCATATATCGCTTCTCTGAATCTTCTGATTTTTTCATTTCAGAAGCATACAAATCATGAAGTTCCCTGACAGCCACCAGATTTACACCGGCATATCTGCCTGCAGACTCAAAAGAAATATCAGAAAATTTCACATAATTCCTTTTGCCGGAAGTTATTTCCTCCGGCATGGCAACTGTAATATTTAAATTCTGATAGGCAAGAACGGGCAGTTCATAAGATCCGCGAACAGAGTCCAAAAGCCAGGCTTCAATCTGAGGATCATAGACAACACCCTGCAGTTTTCTGCCATATCTCCACAGAATATGGCTAAAACGCTTGGCATCAAAAATAACCTTTACGCAGTCCTCGTTTTCAAGAAGAGAGCCGAAACACTCGACTACAGAATCAAGTTCAAGCTGCTCCGGTACACCGATGTAGCTGTGCCTCAGAGGTATGTAAAAAACAGAATTGTCAGAAAGTCCAACTCCGATCCCCGCTATGCTGCAGGTCATGTAGTCATCACCGTCTGCGACCGGGAACATGACGAAAAACATGTCAGAAAGAATTCTTTCCTTCAGAGCTTCAAGAGAATCAGAAGTGTTGACAATCTCCGCATCCCTGACTGTTTCACGGAATGCTTCATTCTGCTCACAGCTGTCAGTCGGCTGATTCGGAGTCTGAACTTCCCCCTGCCCAGCATAAAGAACATCCGCCGTTCCCGTCTGCCCGGCAGGAAGTGCCCGTAGAAGTGCATTAAGACCGCAATCCCTGTATATCTGACCCAAAGCGGCATAGTCAGGTTCATGCCACTTTAAATCCCTGTATGCAATAGGAACATCAACATCGCAGACTATGGTTGCAAGACGATAGGATAATTTAATATCCTCAAGTGATTCTCTGAACTTGGACGGGAAATTTTTCGCTCCTCTGAAGGAAAGTGACGCCGCCAGATCCGGATTCTTCTCTATTTCAGCTACAGATCCGATAGCGTTCAGCACTGCTTCCGCTGTCTTGGGACCTGTTCCCTGCATTCCTGGAATATTGTCTGAAGAATCGCCCACCAGAGCCAGATAATCGACCATCAGTTCTGGCGGAATTCCATACTTATCCATGCCGGAACTGCGATCTATAATCTCATCAGTCATGGTGTTCTCGATAAGAACCTTATCACCGACAAGCTGATATAGATCCTTATCACCCGTACATATCAGAACATTATCTCCCTGCGATGAACCCAGTCTTGCATAGGTTCCGATTACGTCATCCGCCTCATAGCCCTCAACTACAAGAACATCGCACCCCATTGCCGATGATACGGCGTGAATTCTCGGACACTGAACCCGGAGATCCTCATCCATCGATTTACGGTTCGCCTTGTATTTGTCATATATGTCGTAACGAAAACAGTGTACAGGAGAATCAAATACCATAATGCACGGGATCCGCTCATACTTGGTCCTCAATGCAGTAAGCATTTTGGCAAAAATCATCACTGCCCCAACCGGCTCCTGTTTGCTGTTGCGAAAGTTTTTCTTAAGTGATGAATGATATGCTCTGAACATGAATGAAGATCCGTCCACCAAAACCAAATCAGGAATGAAATTCATAAAAACTCCCGTAAAGCATCACCAAGTCTGAATCCGGCGAAAACAAGCAGCAAACCTGCAACCACACTGATTAGAACATAAGAAATCGAATAAAAAAGCTGATCTGACTGGAGCAGTTTAAGTGTATCCAGCGAAAAAGTTGAGAAAGTGGTGAAACCGCCCAGAAAACCGGTCACGATCAGAGGCTTTATAAATTCATCAGAACCGAGTTTCTGCAAAACAAATGATGAAACAAAACCTATCAGAAAGGATCCGACGCAATTGCACAGCAGAGTTGCATAAGGCAGAGACGTATTCCCCAGCATCAGACCGATGCCATAACGAAGACAGCCGCCGACGGCACTTCCGGCAGCAACAGAAAGAAAGACCAGCACAAAAATAATTCCTTTTTGGATGATATTGTATCAGCAGAAAGGGCAGATAATAAATCAAAGAAAGTTCAAAAAGGATATCACGCCTAAAATTCGTCCAAGATGCACAACCGAAAGATAAGAACCCGGCAGATTAATCAGAGTCACATGCTGTTAATAAATTTGTCAATAAAATATGATTAATCATGTTATCAAACGCTTTATAGCTGTTAATAAATCGAGCTATTTTTCTTAAAGATCAATATGATACAGATTAAAACGCCAATAATTAAAATTGTGCATATTTCAAACATCATGACTGTGAATAAATACCTTGTACGATACGCCTGATGCTCAGATTTGTTCCAACAGGGAGACAAATTAATGGCTGAAGCAAGGAATGCCGGCACATTACACGAAAAAATCCCATGTTCAAAACAATCATGAAAAATCCGTCAGCCTGATGCAGAAAGCGCCATCAACAACCGGTCAAAAGTATGAGCAGCAGCAGAATTACAGGGCATGAAATGTCTTTTAAGAGTAACAGTTAAATTCTCATTACATGAGCATTCAGAATCGATATCTGACTGCTGATAAACTCCCTGCATGCTGTCAGACTGCAGAATCGGATAAAAGCAGTAAAAAAAGAGCACACAGACAGAGAGCATATCACTAAACCAGCTTTCAGCACAGTTGCTCAAAAGTACGTTGTTTTGACTCATTACAGCCATAATCCAGCATTGCAAACACTTTATATAGCAGTATTTAGTGCATACACCACGTATAAAACAGGAATCTGCACTATATTATACTCTCTGGCACCGTCAGAAGGACTGTGAATAAATTTGTTAATAAATATGAATTAATCAGTTTAAAACCCCGGTAACCACATGTTAATATTTCTTAAAATCTCTTTTAAAAACAATATGTTACATTCAAAAATTCAATTAAAAACAGATTGGAATTTCTGTCCATAAAAATGTTAATTATTTCCATTCTTTACTCGAAGATACCCCTGCGCATCTGCCAGCGGAGAACAATTCAGTCAGACAGTTCCTATACTGTTCGAAAAGTTTCCGCAGGCACAGACTGACAGACTTCAGCGGAAAAACTTCCGGTAAATCAGAAAAATCTGCTGCTACAAATAGGTCACGGCTAATTGCAAATACACCCCCTTTTTTCTATAATCGAGAATGTGTGACTGTCACTGTATCAAACACTGTGCTGTATTAATACGATACAGACTCGGATGAATTGACAGAAGATGGAACTGTTATTCAAAAAGCATTCATTTCCAGAAAGAAAGGAAGCTGTGACAGGAAAGTTCAGGAACAGACAACAAATACCGGCTCCGTATGCGACGGTAAAAACGCAGTTTTGATACCGTTTGTTTTTGCCTCCATGACTGAATTTTGCCATTTCACTAACCGTGGAAGAAAAAGATGATCCTGCAGCAATACCAGCAATTAAAAAAAATAGTAGGCGAATACCTGCCTCCCGAGCAGATTGCCAGGATCGATCAGGCATTCAACCTTGCCAGCAATGCACATGAAGGGCAGTTCAGGACCGGTGGAGAACCATACATAACACATCCGGTAACAGTTGCATGCACCCTTGCCAGATATCATCTGGACTATGAGACCATCATGGCAGGTATTCTCCACGATGTTGTTGAAGATACTCCTGTTACAAAGGAACAGCTGCAGAAGTTTTTCGGAAGCAACGTTTCAAACCTGGTTGCAGGTGTAACCAAACTGGATAAAATTCAGTTCTCCAATTACAAGGAGGCACAGGTTGCCAATCTCCGCAAAATGGTTATGGCCATGGTGCAGGATATCAGGGTAATCATAATCAAGTTGGCCGACCGAATGCATAATATGCAGACCCTGCGGCCGTTAAGACCGGACAAGCGTCGCCGGATAGCTAAAGAAACTCTTGAAATATATACACCTCTTGCAAACCGTCTCGGCATGCACGCCATCAAGGACAAACTTGAGGCACTCTGCTTTGAAAACATATATCCCTTCAGAAGCAAAACTCTTTCCAATGCTGTAAATCATGCACTCAGTAACCGCAAGACAGAGATAGAAAGCATAGTTGCGGACGTTTACAAGGAACTGGAGAAACGTAATATAAAAGGAAGGATATTCTGCAGGGACATAAGTATTTTTAACATATACCGCAAACTTCAGACTCACAAACTTGAGTTTCACGGCGTTCTCGACAACTACTGCTTTACCGTCATTGTAAACGACATTGATACATGCTACCGGGTTCTTGGAATTATCCACAGTCTCTACAAACCTAAACCAAACTCATTCAAGGATTACATTGCTGTTCCAAAGAGAAACGGCTACCAGTCCATTCATACTGCTCTGATAGGTCCGCACGGCATGCCGATTGAAATGCTGATCAGAACGGAGTTTATGAACGCAATGTCAGAAATGGGAGTTCTTGCACGCTGGTCATACAATACAACTGATGACAAGACATCATCCGCGGTAATGCAGCAGGCACAGCGCTGGATGAACAACCTGCTGGAGCTGCAGGAAAACGCGGGCAACGCCTTTGAATTTGTAGAGGGCGTCAAGGACGATCTGTTTCCGGATGAAATCTATGTATTTACTCCGGAAGGTAATATTCTTGAACTGCCGATGGGATCTACACCTATCGATTTTGCCTATGCCATTCATACCGATATAGGTCAGACGTGTATCGGAGCAAGGGTTGATCACCAGCCTTATCCTTTGAGCTGGAAGCTTGTATCAGGTCAGTCAGTGGAAATCATTACATCACCGACCGGTCGTCCCAACACGTCCTGGCTTAACTTTGTAGTTACATCGAGAGCAAGAACAAAGATAAAACAGTACCTCAACAATCTTGCAGCCGACGAAGCGATTGTTCTGGGAAGAAGAATTGTCCTCAATTCTGTAAGTTTCCGCAGCATCAGCGAAATTCCGCAGGACAAAATGAATCTCATTCTCAGGGAAACAAAACACAGTGACTGTAACGAACTGTTCAGAGATATTGCTCTTGGCAATGAAATGAGTCTGCTTGTAGTACAGAAAATTCTTGGACAGAGTTCAAGAAGCGATCCTACATCCTACGGTATGCCAACAGACAAAAAATTCCCTATCAGAGGCACTTTCGGTCTGCTGATCAACTTTGCACAATGCTGCCAGCCGGTTCCAGGTGATGAAATCGTAGCACAGGTTACATCAGGTAAAGGTCTTATTATTCATCGCTGCGAATGCACCCAGCTCAAGCACGAAACGGATCTGACAAGAGACAAACTGATGCAGGTTGAATGGGACGAGGATCTTATTGAACAGGTATTCCAGACATCCATAACCATAGAATATATCAACGCCGTCGGTGTGCTTCCGCATCTTCTTCGGGTTATCAGTGATGCAGAGGGCATTATCGGTGACATGAGCACCTACAGGAAAGACAGTACATCATCAGTTATGGAACTGAAAATCGGTGTTCAGAGTCTTGAGCATCTGAACGGCATCATAAAATCACTGAAAATTCTGCCAAATGTTCTCACTGTAAGCCGTCATACCTACTCTTCTTCCAGAAACAGCCATGCTAAAAACCAGATGGTGCCTTCATGATAGATTACACATCAGACAATTACCTGAACAACAGTTACCGAAGGGTACTTATTGACTTCAAGAACAGTAAGGGCAACTGCCAGAATGTTCAGTACAGTGATAATGAATCCGTGGCAGCCATCTCATTCACCCACGAAGGCATTGTTCAGAAGCCTCAGCTTCTGTTTGTCCAGGGAAGAGCTGAAACTACAGATAAATATCTTTCTCTTTTTCATGATCTGTTCGAGGCGGGATATGACATTTATTCCTATGATCACCCGGGACAGGGTTATTCCGGGCACAGAGAGTACGGTGGACGATCCTGGATTAATTCCTTTGAAGATTATGAAAAAGCTCTTACAGCTGTCATTAAACACTATGAACTGAACAACCCTATTATTATCGCAGTATCCATGGGAGGACTTATAACAGTCTCAGCCCTCAACAAACAGAAGATCAAAGCATCAAAAATTGTTCTTGTAACCCCAATGTTCAGGATTGATCGCAAGGGACTGCCAAGATGGCTGGCTGCTTTCGTATGTGACTTCTTCGATCTGATAGGAAGACTGACCTTCAACAAATACAGTGCACCGCCAGGACAGAAACCATACCGCAGACCGGCATTTGCAAGCAACAATAAAACCCACAGCGAACGCAGACTGAATTTTTACCACGACTGGTACAACAATGACAGCATCATCCCGATAGGAGGAGTAACCTGGCACTGGCTCAGTCACGCCTACCGCAACGAGCCCCAACAGATAAAGGGCGAAACAACACGAATACTTCTGATAGAAGCGCAGAACGATGTCATAGTGGATAACAGCAGCAACAGTGAAATAATAAAGAAATCCACCGCCAGAATAGAAATAAGACGGATCAAGGGCGGGTATCATGATCTTTTGAATGAGGAAGACAGCATCAGAAACCAGACACTTGAACAAATTACAGATTTTGTATACAGAAACTGATGACTGACGAAGAAATAATGAAACACGCCATCATCCAGGCGAAAAAAGCTCTTGATCTTGGAGAAGTCCCAATAGGTGCAGTAATTGCACTAAACGGTCAAATCATTGCTGCCGGCTATAACAGTGTGATAACAAACTGCGATCCCACTGCCCATGCGGAAATCCAGGCTATCCGCCATGCCGGAAAAAATCTCAGCAACTACCGACTCACAGAAGCGGAACTCTTTGTTACTGTCGAACCATGCGTCATGTGTGCCGGGGCTCTGATCCACTCCAGAATAAAAAGACTTGTGTTCGGAGCCTCCGAGCAGAGGACAGGCGGAATAAACTCAGTGTACAGAATTCTGCAGGACGGTCTGCTTAATCACACCACACTCATAACATCCGGTGTTCTTGAAGATGAATGCCGCCAGTTAATGCAGGATTTCTTCAGAAAAAGACGCGAGGAGCAAAAGCTAGCCAAAGCAGCATTAAAACAGAATTACGAGAGAAAAAATGGATGAATATTTAGCCAGATTCCGCGGAACGGCGGCACTGTACGGACTCAGTCAGCTTCAGAAACTTAAAAACGCAAAAGTAACTGTTGTAGGAATAGGAGGTGTTGGCTCATGGACTGCCGAAGCTCTTGTCCGGACAGGTATAGGAAATATCAGACTGATTGATCATGACATCATCAGCATAACCAATACAAACAGACAGTGTCACGCTCTCAGTTCAACCATAGGTAAACCTAAAGCTGAAATCTTTGCAAAGAGACTGACAGACATTAATCCGATGCTTAATATTGAATATCACAGAGAATTCATTGATCAGAGCAAAATGAGTATTCTGTTTCCTCCTGATGCGGCATCAGACAGTTATGTCGTGGAAGCAATCGACAGCATACATTCCAAAACGGCACTTATAAACCATCTCAAGAGAAACAGGTATAAATTTATCGTTTCCGGAGGAGCCGGAGGCAAAACAGACTGTTCAAAGATTTCTGTTTCTGATCTCAGCGTCGTATCCCAGGATCCTCTTCTGGCAAGGATCAGAGAAAACCTGCGCCGTGATTACGGATTCACAGCAGGAAACGGACACAAATTCGGGATCCGCTGCGTCTACATACAGACACCGAAGCATAAACCGTCAGAAGTGAATACCCCCGAGGAATTGAAGATTATTTCTGAATATTTTGATGACAACACTGTCACCTTCGGTACTTCCATGACGGTGACGGCATCACTCGGACTTTCGCTTGCCAGGGAAATAACCAGCAGGATCCTGACTGATGTCATTTAGCGAACTTAATACTCAGCAGAAGGAAGCCATAAAATATGTTTCCGGTCCATGCCTTGTAATAGCAGGCGCCGGCTCAGGCAAAACCAAGGTAATTACGGAAAAAATACTTTATCTCATTCATGTTGCACAGCTGAAGGGATATGAAATCTGTGCAGTCACTTTCACAAACAAAGCAGCAAAGGAAATGCGTTCACGCATTGCCAAAATTGCGACGCCTGAACAGCTTAAAGGGCTTCTGATTACAACATTCCATTCTCTCGGTCTGCACATAATCAAACGTGAATACGCCAAAATGGGGTTAAAACGCGATTTTATTCTGATGGACACAAATGATCAGAAATGGCTGGTATCCTCCCTTTACAAGGAGCAGCTTGGTGACAGTGACGAGAAAATAAATGATGACATCATAGCCGAAACTCTGACTGCTATTTCCAGAGCTAAAATGAACGGTCAGACTCCGGACGATCTGAAGATGATTTCATCACCGGATGAGATGGTAAAGGCACTCATATACGACAAGTATGAAACCATGATGAGTGCCTACAATGCAGTGGATTTTGACGATCTCGTTCTCAAACCGATGAAACTTCTGAAGTCAAATGAATCAACCCGCAAATACTGGCAGAAAAGGTTCAAACATATTCTTGTTGATGAATACCAGGATACCAACGACACCCAGTACGAATTTCTGAAACTGCTTATAGGCATGAGAGAGATTTTTACCTTTGTCGGCGATGATGATCAGTCTATCTACTCATGGAGAGGCGCGGATCCTCAGAACATTGTCCGTCTGCACAATGATTTTCCGTCTCTCAAGGTTATAAAACTCGAGCAGAACTACCGCTCCTGCGGTCGTATACTCCATGCCGCCAATGAACTGATAAAAAATAACAGCCACATCGTCAACAAAAATCTGTTCTCCACCTATTTATACGGTGATCCTATTATCGTTCATGAAACAAGAAACCCGGCGGCGGAAGCACAGTACGTATCAACAATAATATTTGGGGAAAGATTCAGGAAAAATCTGAAATGGAAGAATTTCGGGGTTCTGTACCGAACCAATTTTCAATCAAGAGAAATTGAAAAAAACTTCCGTGAAAGCCGTATTCCGTACCGGATAAACGGAGACATATCGTTTTTTGAGCGGGCAGAGGTCAAGGATATCATGGCCTACTACCGGGTTCTGCAGAATCCCCACAACGATAATGCTCTTATCAGAATTATAAACATACCTCCGAGAGAAATTGGTAATGTAACTACAGAAAAACTCGGCAGGTACGCAAAAGAAAACAATATCAGCATGTTCGATGCGATGGACTACTATGATTTTACAGGTACCATATCCGAAAGAGCTGCCAATGCCCTGAGAAATTTTAAAAACTTTATAAATTCCAGACGGGAAATGATAGATCAGGAACAGGAAGAGGAGGTTATCCAAAACCTTTTTGATGACATCAGCTACAGAAATTACCTAGTTAATGAAAACAAAAACGAACAGATTGCACAGATAAAATATGAAAACATAATCCTGCTCAAGGAATGGCTGATAAAAAAACTGAAGGGCAATCCAACTGAATCAATAGAGCCGGCTGATTTTGATGATGCTGTTGCATCCCTCTGTCTTAGAGAAATGCTTGATCAGAATGAAAATGACGAAGATCCTGCTCTTGATCAGGTTCAGCTGATGACAGTTCATGCAGCCAAGGGACTTGAATTCGATTTTGTATTTATCATAGGCTGCGAAGAAAAGATTATTCCCCACAACAACAGTGTTGAAGACGGCAATATAGAAGAGGAACGAAGGCTGATGTATGTCGGCATCACAAGAGCAAAACGTTTTCTCATTCTTAACTACTGCTCATCAAGACAGGATGAAAAAACAAAAATTTCACGTTTTATCAATGAGCTGCCGCAGGAGGATCTGGATATGCAAACCCTTGAACAGCAGGAAAAAGCGGATCCTAATTGTCTGAGCAAAATGGCCGAACTAATAAAGCAATTAGAAAGCTGAAACAGTGGAAATTAAACAGATAAAAGAATATAATCCGTTGAAGTGCACCTGTAGCCCAATGGATAAGGCGTCACCCTCCGGAGGTGAAGATTGTGGGTTCGACCCCCGCCAGGTGCGCCATCATGCTTCCGGAGAATATCAGTAAATCGTGTGCTGTGTCTCCTGATATCTGCGAAACAGTTCAAGACATCTGCGTCTGCAGGATTCCCTCATTCTGACAATTTCACATGAGCCGTTCAGCTGCTCATAAAAAGTCTGATCTCTGAAACCTATATCTGCAGTGTCGTGCGAGTTGCATCCGTAATAGACATCTCCAATGTTGGCCCACATGATTGCTCCAAGACACATCGGACACGGTTCGGCAGTAGTATAAATAGAGCATCCGCTTAAATCGTGAGTTCCAAGACTGCGGCATGCATCACGGATAGCCTCCATCTCACCGTGGCATGTGGGATCGTGATTCAAAATGACCCTGTTGTGTCCGCGTCCTATTATTTTGCCGTCACGAACCACAACGCTTCCAAAGGGACCTCCATGTCCGCTGGCTATACCTTTTTCCGCCTCTTCTATCGCGGCATTCATAAATTCATTAGGCATTCTTAACATTCCCTTTAGATTTATCCCTGTGCCGGTCTGTTACGAATCTCCTGAAAATCAACCTGCCACACTGATTTACGGCAAAACAGGATTACGCCGGTCAAACTCGACCAAAACATCAGCCGGGTATGCCATGCAAGCTTTTCAAAACAACATAACAGATATTTCCTCACATCGAGTAACGAATTAATACTTCCTGGTTTATTTCTGTACCAGAAGATTCTTTTCCTGAAGAAAAGATCTCAAATCATCCAGATATTTTCCTTCGTCAATAAATGTGAAACTGTCGGAAAGATCCTTTCCGAGAGGTATCAGCCCAACAGAAGGATTGCTGTTAACATACTCATACCCGTAAACAACAGCTTTCATTTCTTCTGTATAGGTATCATCAATTGCCAGACTCATAACATCAATGAAAGACTGGTCAAACTTCCATTTTTCCAGGATCATTCTTCCAAGCTGGCAGCGAAGGTGTTTTTTCCAGTCTTCAACCACATCTGCCTCGATTGAAATCTGAGAAACTCTCTCAATGGCATCAAGTTCTGAATAAATCGGCAAAAAACCTATATTTAGAAAAATGGTCGCCAGAGAAATGTAATCGCCAACCGCACGGGGAAGTTCACCTTGTATCAGCCGATAAACAGTAAGAGAATATCGGCAGATATGCCTTGATCTGTTATAGTCATCCCTGCACATACTGTGAAGAAGTTTGGAATGAAAGTTATAGCCCTGAAGAATAGACATGGCCAGAACAAGATTGACAGTTCCATTCAGTCCTATCCTGTTGATTGCTGTAAACAGAGAGGTAATTTTACATCCGGGATGACTGTACCTCATAGTCTGGGCAAGTCTTATGAGCTGAGCGGAAACACTTGCATCATGACCGATAAGAACGGCCAGATCGTTCATCGTAGATTTTGGATCTGCTGCCAGCATGCGAAGCTTGGCTGCATTATCGGGAAGACTGGGAAGAGAAATCTTTCCTGTTTTAAGTTTTTCCCTGATAGTAGAACCTATATCCTGCATAAAATCACCCGTACTCTCAAAACAAAAATCTTATTTAATTTCCAAAATCACCAGAACTGTGCATAATCTTATGAACAATCCTCTTTTTTTAACGAGCGTAAAAAACTAATCAAAAAATCAGACTGAACAAACTTTTACTAAGTTGAAGTCTATTATATGTACTGAATTTATACTATTATTTACTTTTGTAATTTCAGTGTCCTTTTATAATTATTCTGCAGTTGATAATAAAATTAAAAATCAGAAATACAACTGTTTCAAATTCTTTTATTTTTTATCTATAACAATATTATATAAGATCCTGGTAATAAAAACTGTTATTCACGTTCAAAATACAATGCCCATGCATGAAAGACATAGCTCAGAAAAACAAAAAAGCGCCTACGAATCGGCGGTAACAATCGGAAAATGAAATATCAACAGTGACGGAACATGTGCAGATACAGTTATTCCGGAAACGTTCCGGATATTTTACCTGCATACGCAACATCAGGCAGATTTATCCGGTCAAACTGAAAAACCCCGGAACTGTCCGGGGTTTTTTATCCATAGTTGTAAATTTATAAACTATCTCATCGCCTTCCAGGCATTAATCAGACCGTTGGTAGATGAATCATGCGACTGAACTGCCGAATCATCCTGAAGTTCCTTGAGGATCTTGCCGGCCAGCTGTTTGCCGAGCTCAACACCCCACTGATCGAAGCTGTAGATATTCCAAATTGCACCCTGAACAAAAATCTTATGTTCATACATGGCTACAAGAGCACCCAGTGTTCTTGGAGTAAGTTTCTTGAACAGAATGGAGTTGGTCGGACGGTTGCCTTCAAATACCTTGAAAGGAACGAGATCTGCAACTTCTTCAAGAGTCTTGCCCTTGGCCAGGAACTCCTGTTCCACCTGATCCTTAGTCTTGCCGAAGGCCAAGGCTTCAGTCTGAGCAAAGAAATTGGCCAGAAGCTTCTGATGATGATCACCCACCGGATTGTGAGACTGAGCGGGTGCAAGGAAATCACAAGGTATAATCTTTGTTCCCTGATGGATCAGCTGATAAAAGGCATGCTGACCGTTGGTTCCCGGCTCGCCCCAGATGATAGGACCGGTCTGATAATTTACAACCTTGCCGTTGCGATCCACATATTTTCCGTTAGACTCCATATTGCCCTGCTGGAAATAAGCAGGGAATCTGTGCATGTACTGATCGTATGGCAGAATTGCCTCTGACTCAAAACCGTAGAAGTTGTTATACCAGATGCCGATAAGAGCAAGAATGACAGGTATGTTCTGTTCAAGCTTGGCTGTTGAGAAATGAACATCCATATCAAAGGCACCGGTCAGAAGTTCTTCAAAATTCTCAAAACCGATGGAAAGTGCAATTGAAAGCCCTATGGCAGACCAGGATGAATAACGACCGCCCACCCAGTTCCAGAATTCAAACATATTGTCCGTATCAATACCGAAAGCGGCAACTCCTTCAGCATTTGTGGACAGAGCAACAAAATGCTTTGCTATATTAGACGGATCCTGAGCCGCCTTCAGGAACCAGTCCCTTGCTGTATACGCATTGGTCATTGTTTCCTGGGTTGTAAATGTCTTTGATGCAATAAGGAATATTGTTGTTTCAGGATCACATTTCTTTAATGTTTCACAGATATGTGTGCCGTCAATATTTGATACGAAATATGAAGTAAGGCGCTTCTTATAAGGACGAAGTGCCTCGGACATCATCACAGGACCCAGATCAGATCCGCCGATACCAATATTAACAACAGTTTCAATCTGCTTTCCGGTGTAGCCCTTCCATTCACCGCCGATAACCTTTTCACAGAAGCCCTTCATTTTCTGGAGAACTGCATTAACGTCGTCCATAACATTCTTGCCATCAACAAAAATTTCGCGCTTTGATCTGTTGCGCAGTGCAGTATGAAGAACGGCACGATCCTCGGTGCGGTTAATCTTTTCACCAGAAAACATGGAGTCGATTGCCTCGTTCAATTTGGTTTCCCTTGCCAGATCGAACAGCAGCTTCATAGTTTCTTCATCTATGATGTTCTTAGAATAATCAATCAAAATTTCTTCCTGAGGGAATGTCACTGAAAACTTGTTGAAACGCTGAGGATCTCTGGAGAAAAGTTCCTTGATGGTACGATTCTTATTCTTGTTGAAATGATCCTGAAGAGCTTTCCAGGCATTAGTTGTTATAGGATTGATATTTTGCATAAAAACTTCCCAATTTCACAAAGAAAAAACCAAATTAACTGATGTAGCATTCTATCATTTTTGTGAATTTTTTTGTAAAAATAACCATCTGGCATACGTCGCATGATCGTGTCACAGTCACACAGGAAATACATCATCAAATTTAGTCTAAATATTAGGGCGGCAATATGGTAAAATCAAAACAGTGTGTATGTAAACGAACATGCCAGAAAATATACTGCAGCCCAGTTCAGACATAAACGGTTTCAGATAATCACAACAGCCTGAAACTGGGTGTTTGTAGCATATGAATCGAATAAACTTTTAGAATTATTAGGAGTTTTTATGGCTAATTATTTCAATACGTTAAGCCTTCACAATCAACTCGACCAGTTAGGCCGTTGCCGTTTCATGTCACGTGACGAATTCACCGACGGATGCAATTTTCTGAAAGGAAAAAAAATAGTTATTGTCGGATGCGGTGCCCAGGGTCTCAACCAGGGTCTTAATATGCGCGATTCTGGTCTTGATGTTTCTTACGCTCTTCGCAAGGAAGCTATCGAGCAGAAGAGAAAGTCATACGTTCAGGCAACTGAAAACGGATTCAAGGTAGGAACCTATGAGGAACTCATACCTACAGCCGATCTGGTTATCAATCTGACTCCGGATAAGCAGCATTCAAAGGTTGTTGAAGCTGTAATGCCTCTTATGAAGGAAGGTTCAGCACTCGGCTATTCCCACGGCTTCAACATTGTTGAAGTAGGTCAGCAGATTCGTCCTGATATAACAGTTGTCATGTCAGCTCCAAAATGCCCTGGTACCGAGGTTCGTCACGAATATCAGCGCGGTTTCGGTGTTCCTACACTCATCGCCGTACACCCTGCAAACGATCCTAAGGGTGAAGGTATGGCCATCGCCAAGGCATGGTGTGCTGCAACCGGAGGTCACAAGGCTGGCGTTCTTGAATCTTCATTCGTAGCTGAGGTCAAGTCAGACCTCATGGGCGAGCAGACAATTCTCTGCGGCATGCTTCAGACTGCATCTCTTCTCTGCTTTGACAAAATGGTTGAACTTGGAGTTGATCCTTCATTCGCCTGCAAGCTTCTCCAGTTCGGATGGGAAACACAGGGTGAGGCTCTTAAGTTCGGTGGTGTAACCAACATGATGGACAGACTGTCAAATCCTGCAAAGATCAGAGCTTACTACCTCGCTGAAGAGTTAAAGAAAATCATGCGTCCTCTCTACCAGGAGCACATGGATAACATAATGAGCGGAAAATTCTCTACTACCATGATGGCTGACTGGGATAAGGGTGATCCAGATCTTCTCGGCTGGAGAAAAGCAACCGGAGAAACAGCTTTTGAAAAGGCTGAGTGCACTTCTGACACCATCACCGAGCAGGAATACTTTGACAAGGGTATTCTGATGGTTGCCATGGCTGCCGCAGGTGTTGAACTTGCATTCGAAACCATGACTACATCAGGAATCAAGCCTGAATCAGCATACTATGAGTCACTTCATGAGCTGCCGCTGATTGAAAACACTATCGCACGCAAGCGTCTTTATGAAATGAACGTTGTTATTTCAGATACAGCAGAATATGGAAACTATCTGTTCTCCAACAAGTGTGTACCTCTTCTGAAGGACTTCATGAAGAAGATCACTCTGGAGGATATCGGTGGCGGTCTCAAGGAGCCTAATGCTTCTGTAGATAACGAGACTCTGGTTGAAGTTAACGCAGCAATCAGAAATCATCCGATTGAAGTTGTTGGCAAGAAGCTTCGCGGTTACATGACCGACATGAAGAGAATTGCCGTAGGCGGTGCAAAATAATCTCCTGTAATTAAACATTTAACCCAAAAGCTCCGGATTAACTGGAGCTTTTTTGCATTATGGCATCAAGGACAAAAGAATGTTTTCAGAAAAAATGTACAAACTCGGTTCAAACCGTTCCGTTATCAGAGAACTGTTTGAATACGGAAAAAAGAGGAAGGCTGAAGTCGGGGAAGAGAATGTTTTTGATTTCAGTATAGGCAACCCGAGTGTTCCATCACCGGACATTGTAAAAGAAACGCTGATCAGGATTTTATCAGAGGAAGAGCCTACAGCCGTGCACGGATATACATCTGCACAGGGAGATCCGGGGGTAAGAAAAGCCATCGCGGAAAACCTTAATGAAAGATTCGGTACAACATTTTCTGCCGATAATTTCTATATGACATGCGGAGCTGCCGCCTCACTGACAATCTCTGTCAGAGCCATCATTACGCCACAGGCCGACGAAATCATCACCTTTGCTCCGTTCTTTACAGAATACCGCGTTTTTGTGGAATCTCAGGGAGGAAAACTCGTTGTAGTTCCGCCAAAGGAACCTGATTTTCAGATTGATTTTGCAGAACTGGAAAAACGCATTACATCAAAGACTGCAGCCATCATCATCAACTCGCCAAACAATCCAAGCGGCGTCATTTATTCCAAAGAAACAATAGAGGGACTATCCTCTCTGCTGGAAGCAAAGGAGAAGGAATACGGAAGAGAAATCTATATTATTTCCGATGAGCCATACAGAGAAATAAGCTACGATTCAAAAGTTCCTCCTTTTGTTACCAAGTACTACAGAAATACCATTGTATGCTATTCATACAGCAAATCACTTTCTCTGCCAGGCGAACGTATTGGCTACATTCTGGTTTCAAACGAAATGAATGACTGGAAGAAAATGTACGCCGCCGTATGCGGAGCCGGCAGAGCCCTCGGATTTATCTGTGCACCAAGTCTTTTCCAGAAGCTGATTACCCATACTGCCGGACTGACTTCCGATCTCAGTGTATATGCCAAAAACAGAGATCTTCTTTATAACGGACTGACAAAACTCGGATTTAAATGTGTCTATCCTGACGGAGCCTTCTACCTGTTCATGAAAACAAGTGAACCGGATACGAATGCCTTCTGCCAGAAAGCAAGGAAATACGATCTTCTTCTGGTACCTGCGGATGATTTCGGATGTCCAGGCTATGTTCGTATAGCCTACTGCGTCAGTACCGATATGATCCAGCGATCAATGAAGGCTTTTGCTGAACTTGCAGCTGAGTACAATCAATAAAAAAGAGTTTTTTCAGACACACCCGAAGCAGCAGTGCTCCGGGTTTATTATCAGATTAAATACCAAACCGTTAAGCCTGTGTTTTTACAAACTGGCGGTTAAGAAACAGATTGAAAGGAAGATCGAAAAATTGTGGAAAATCACTCAAAATGATTAAACGCAGGTTTTATCCCCTTCAATCAGAGCATCATAAACTCATATCTCCCTCAAAATTTAACTCTCTCCCCCTTTCATGCCAGCTGTATGTTTATCCTTACTGAAGACAAAGTCCAAAACACTGATTAACTGACTGAAAAGAGATACCGTTATTTTGCACCGTCGCAAAATATTTTCTGAATAAAGGATCTAGAATGACAACAGGGTTTCTTTAACCAGTAAGGAACTGTCGGCAGCAGAATAAAATCGGATTATATTTCATCCATACTGTTTTCTCAGATTATGATCTGATTTTGATGCAGTTACGACGTTCTTAAAATTTCCCACACCAGAAAGGAATAAAAAATGCTGATAGCAGAATTTATATTTATGCTGCTGATGCTATACATTGGCAGCAGATACGGTGGCATAGGACTTGGCCTTGTTTCAGGAATCGGTCTTGCAATAGAAGTGTTTGTATTTCGTATGCCTCCCGGAAGTCCTCCCGTTGATGTCATGCTTATTATAATTGCGGTAGTCGGATGCGCTGCTGTACTGGAGGCTGCAGGAGGTCTCAAATTTATGCTTCAGATTGCAGAAAAGATACTGCGAAAACATCCAAAAAGAATTACATTCCTGGGACCTCTGGTAACATACTCTTTGAGCGTTATGCTTGGAACCGGTCATGCTGTTTACACAATTATGCCGATAATCGGTGATATAGCACTCAAAAACAAAATCCGTCCCGAGCGTCCGATGGCAGCTGCTTCTGTAGCTTCCCAACTTGCACTCACCGGTTCACCGATATCAGCCGTTACCGCCTGCTATCTGGGAAAGGATGTACTGCAGATTCCGGGACTTGAGAATCTGAGTCTGATGGGGATCCTGATGGTAACCATTCCTGCAACCCTGCTTGGAGTAATTGCAATGTCAATATATTCCAATTTCCGCGGCAAGGAACTGGATGACGATCCCGAGTTTCAGAAGCGTCTGAAAAATCCTGAATTTCAGGCTCAAATCAATGCGACTTCAAAGACCACTCTCAACGAAAACTTACCATTCGGAGCAAAACTTTCTGTTGCAATGTTCCTTTTATCAATTCTGATCATTGTAGCAATAGCGGCATTTCCATCAATCAGAACTATTGGAGAAGGAGCCAAGCCAATTTCCATGGGTGTTATAATTCAGATGATAATGCTCGCCTTTGGTGCTGTTGTATTGATTGTATCCAAAACCCCGGCATCTGCAGTACCAAAGGGTGTTGTTTTCAAATCCGGTATGACCGCATGTATAGCAATTTTCGGCATAGCTTGGATGTCTGACACGTATTTCAAGTTCGCCATGCCATCATTTGAAAGTGCCGTAAAAGGAATGGTTACCGAATACCCGTGGACATTCGCCTTTGCTCTTTTTGCCGTTTCCGTCGTTGTTAACTCTCAGGCAGCAACAGCAAAAATTCTGCTGCCGCTTGCAGCTGGTCTGGGACTTCCTGCACATACAGTTATAGGACTTATGCCGGCAACATATGCATATTTCTTTATTCCAAACTATCCTTCAGACATAGCAACGGTAAACTTTGATACTTCAGGAACAACAAAAATCGGAAAATGGTACTTCAACCATTCGTTCATGGTACCAGGTCTCATCGGCGTAACAACAGCCTGTCTTGTAGGCCTGGGAATAGCCAGAATAACTCTTAGTTGACATAAATAATTTCTCATTGCGACAACTGTTAAACAGCTGTCGTTTTTTCATGCTGATTCACCTTATGTCCTGCCGTTCATTTGAAAATCATGAAAATTGGTTAAATGGGACAGACTATTGTTTTTTTAATATACCCTGAGTGAATTATTCCTGTTTTTCAATCTGGTTCTTTTCTCCAGTATCTCCTTGTCATGTAATTTCCGGAACCTCAGATTGACCACCACTTACAAATTTTCCGATAAATGATTAAACGATTTTTCTATGCTAAAATTACGAAAGTTGGAAAATAACCGTTATCCTTCAAAATCTGTTTTGGCAAACTGTTAAAAACAGTACAAAAAGCCTCTTTGTTGAGAAAATACCTGATGATGTCCTTTAATAATATTAAAAGTTTTATTCTTCGTCTTATCGGCTGTCTGGCGGTAGTCGCTATAATCAGCGGAATCTGCTATACACTGAGAACAGCAATTGTCGACTACGAACCTATAGAAATTTCTATGAAAGCTCTGTTTCCTCAGGAACAGAATATAAAGATTTACTATACATCTAATTCATATGATGATTTCACAAGAAACAATATGCAGGAATGCCATGTAAACAGAGCGGAGGAAATATCTCTCATAAAATGTCAGCTGATAAAGATCAGCAATATTACCAAACTGAAATTTGAGTTTTCTCCAAATACTGACACAGTACAGATTTCAGACATAACAGTGTCCGGTAACACTCAGTCTGCAATCCTTGATGACATGACTAAATTCAAAATCGAAAACACATATCAGGAATCTGTCACTGATAAAATTATACGGTTTAAGAGCAATAAGCTGGATCCTTCATTGACCTACACAAAGGACATAGATGTGCATTCTTCAGGAAGTGTATGGTTTTTCCCTGTAAATATGTATACGTGCTCTGTGCTTGCACTATTTGTTTTTGCAGGATTCTGGTGGCTTCTGGCTGTTATTTCAGTTATCAACAAGGATATCGAGAATTCCCTGATTAAGAAGGAGACTGATTAATGTATGATACTGAACACATAAATGAATACGACGACTGGATAAGTAAAAGTCAGCTTAAAAGAGAATCCAAGGAACTCCATGCTTTGGGTGTAGAAATAACAAAACTTTCAGAATCAGAATTTGAAAGACTGGATTTTACAGATCATGATACTTTTCGCAATGAACTTGTTTTTGCAAGGAAAATTATCAACAACTCTCAGCATGAACCATACAGAAGGCAGATGCTTCATATAGAAAGACTTCTCAGAAACATGGATGAAGAATTTGTTGAGAAAACAAGAAATGCGGTAGATGCCATAAGAAACAAAAAAGTTGTCGGTAACGCCTCCTTTCACCGTCTGGAAAAAATGCGTGACAGTCTGCTGGGAGAAAATTCAAAAGAAGCACTTGATCAGATTGTTGCAGAAAACAATGAAATTGACAGGAATAAACTGAGAACGCTCATAAAAAAAGCTAAAAAGGAAATAGAGGAAGGTAAACCTCCTGCAAGCAGCAAAGAATTATTTAGGTATCTAAGAGATAACATTTCGGAGTGAAACATGATAAAAAAATTAGTTTTAGGTGTACTTTTTTCACTGGGATTTTCTGTTTCGGCTATGGGAGAAACTTTCCTTATAGATGTCAGAACTCCGGAAGAATTCGCCATCGAACATATTTCCGGTGCATTAAACGTTGAATATCAGAATGTAGCATCATGGGCTGAAAAGAACAATGTAAAAACAGATGATGACATCTACGTTTACTGTCGCTCCGGCAAGAGAGCTGAAACGGCAAAACTTTCATTAAATGAAAAAGGATATACCAAAGTCACTAATCTGGGCGGTATCGAGGATGTAAAAGCAAGCCTCGGAAGATAAAATGTAAATAACCTTTTTATGTGTTAAAAAAAGAAAAAGTGTTGAACAAAAAACAACACTTTTTTAAACATTACTTACGTAACACAAAAAATTTTATATCAAATCAGAGCAATCTGAATTCGCTCCAGTATTACCTGTTCTGAGCAGTAATAAAAATCTGATTTAAAGACTTTTTATTCTCTCTATTGCTTTCTGACTATTTTCATAGGTACCAAAGGCTGTGAGTCTGAAAAATCCCTCCCCGTGAGGGCCGAAACCGGAACCCGGAGTACCTACTATTCCGGCCTTGTTAAGAAGAAGATCAAAGAAATCCCAACTCGATAATCCATCTGGTGTTTTTAACCAGATATAAGGTGCATTTTCACCGCCATAAACGGTATAACCGGCATCACTAAGAGCTGTTTTAAGATACAGGGCATTTTTCATATAGGTTGCAATCTGATCTTTTATTTGCAGAGATCCCTCCGGCGAATAAACAGCTTCTCCCGCTCTCTGTACAATGTACGGCGCACCGTTATATTTGGTGCCATGTCTTCTTGACCACAAGGCATGAAGAGACTTATCGTACAATTTAAGTTTTTTAGATATAACAGTAAAACCAAGTCTTAGGCCGGTAAAGCCTGCATTTTTAGAAAACGATCTGAATTCAATTGCACAGTATTCCGCCCCGCTGCATTCATAGATGCTGTGCGGAAGATTATCATCGTTTATATAAGCTTCATAAGCAGCATCGTACAGAATAATAGCTCCGATTTTTAATGCATAATCAACCCAATCCTGTAACCTGTCTTTTGTTATTGAAATACCAGTCGGGTTATTAGGAAAGCAAAGGTAAATCAAATCCGGCTTAACCCTAGGAAATTCAGGTATAAACCCATTAGCCTCCGTACACGGCATATAAATCAGCTTACTGTAGAGTTTTTCCTTCTCATTAAAATCCCCTGTACGACCTGCCATTACATTTGAATCAACATATACAGGATAAACAGGATCGCAAACTGCCACTAAATTATTCTGAGCAAAAATTTCCTGAATATTGGAGCAATCACTTTTTGCACCGTCTGAAATAAAAACTTCATCCGATTCAATATTGATTCCTCTTTTTTTATACTCATTTTCAACAATAGCCGTTCTCAGAAATTCATAACCCAGATCCGGAGCATAACCATGAAAGGTATTGGCATCACCCATTTCATCTACGGCTTTGTGCAAAGCTTTTAATATTGCAGGAGCAATAGGCTGGGTAACATCGCCTATGCCGAGTTTTATAAGCCTGGCATCAGGATTGCGGACTTCAAATTCACGTACCTTACGCGCAACTGTCTGAAAAAGATAGGAGCCCTGTAAATTTAAGTAATTGTCATTTATCGTCGCCATTTTATTCCACCAATTATTTCTTCACAATTTACACAGTTATCTCACCTTCAAAGACAAATTCAGCAGCTCCGGTCATATATACAGGATGACCATTACCTTCCCATTTGATTTTTAACTTGCCTCCTAACAAATGAACAGTTATCTCCTGATCAGTACAACCGTTTAAAATGCCCGCCACAGCTGTCGCACAGGCACCGGTACCACACGCAAACGTTTCACCGGTTCCGCGCTCCCATACGCGCATTTTTACATTTTGACGATCAATAATCTGAATAAATTCTGTATTAACACGTTTTGGAAAAGATGGATGATTTTCAAAATACCTGCCCAGTCTTTCCAATGGAAATTTATCCACATCATCAACGTAAACGACGGCATGAGGATTTCCCATCGACACACATGTATGGAAATAAACATTCCCTTCTATTTCAATAGGTTCATTAACAACAGTCTTTTTTTCACTTAATACGGGGATATTCTCTGATTCAAGAACAGGCTGCCCCATATCAACGCAAACGCTGTTTACCTTCCTTGTCTGACTGTGTTCGTCTACATCAAGCCAAATTTTTTTTATTTTCCCGGCAGAAATAATGCGAAATTCCTTTTTATCAGTTAATCCTTTGCAGTAGACGTATACTGCCACACAACGTATGCCGTTGCCACACATCTCGCCTCTGCTTCCATCTGCGTTATACATCTCCATTTCAAAATCGGCCTGATCGGAAGGATTGATAAAAATCACTCCGTCGCCACCAATTCCAAAATGCCGATCGGACAGTTTTTTCGCAATTTCTACTTTCTTTTCCGGAGAAAAGTCCACCTCTGCCCCGTTTATGTATACATAGTCGTTTCCACAACCCTGCATTTTTGTAAATTTCATATTTGTATCTCTTTTCTAATAGTGTCTCTAAAATCAATTTCGCACGTCTGAAAGCCGGTGTCACAGCACGTAATGTTTTCATAATGGTCATAGAGCATATGTGACTGTCGTGCCGTCTCTGAATCGCAGTTTCATACCTGCAGATTATGGAACTTCAGAAAGGACAGCGTTGAACCGGCTGACGAAATGGAGTGTCCGTCAACACTTTGCGTCAGTTGAAAAAATGCAGAGAACAACCCGAAACTTTCATCTTTCCGCCGACTGACGATTTCTCACTGCCTGAACCCGCTTATGTCAACTCTCCTGTACGATTTTCCAATGGTTTTAGCATTACTTTTCCGGACGAATAATAGTCTTGGAGCATAACTAGCGTGAAAACTGCCTGATATGGCGCACTTACTTTTTACATTAGGAAATTTACAACCCCTAGCTTACAAGAAGAAAACAATGCACCTCAAATATGTATTCGTATAAAAAGCCATTCTGATATTTAATATATCATATGGTTGCATCAGTCTTTGCACGTTGCCATATACGACATACACCAGACTATATCTTGTTCATTCAAAATAAAGTCTCTGCTATCATTTACCACTGTTTCCATAATTCGATAACACGCGGGCAGAAGGATCATTCACATTACATCCCTCCCATTCCTTATTAGGCATCCAAAAGTCTTTTACCATATGCGACTGACCAGGGTAGTATTTTTCAAAAATTTCCCTGTACAGTAACGATTCCTTGGTAAACGGCTTCGCATGAGCATACTCTCTGCACCTGGTTTCAAACTCAGCATCATCATACTGCTCCTCTGCATAAGCCTTCAGATGATCAACCATCGAGTGACCTACAGCATCGGAAAATGCCGCTTTTTCTCTCCACAGAATCTCCGGTGGCAAATAATCAAGACCTTCAAAGGCATGACGCAGCAGATATTTTCCTTTGTTATAGTGATTAAGTTTCATTTCAGGATCAATGGACATCACATAATGCACAAAATCAAGATCTCCAAAAGGAACTCTTGCTTCTAAGGAATTTGATGAAATGCATCTGTCGGCACGAAGAACATCATACATATGAAGTTCACGAACTCTCTTCTCTGCCTCCTTCTGAAATTCTGCAGCAGAAGGTGCAAAATCGGTATATTTGTAACCAAAAAGCTCATCAGAAACTTCTCCTGTAAGAATTACTCTTATATCTGTATTTTCATGAATTGACTTGCAGAGAAGGTACATACCAATGCTGGCACGAATGGTTGTAATATCGAAGGTACCGAGAGTATAAATAACATGTTCAAGAGAATTTATTACATCATCTCTTGTGATAATAACTTCTGTATGATCGGTATTTAAGTATTCGGCTGTTTGTTTTGCATATTTGAGATCAATTGCATCTTCTCTCATACCGATTGCAAAAGTCTTAATTGGAAGCCCACTCTTTCTTGCGGCTATACTGCAAACCAGGGATGAATCCAGACCGCCTGAAAGTAAAAAGCCTACTTTAGCATCTGCTATAAGGCGCTTTTCTACACCTGCAACAAGCAACTCTCTAATTCTCGTGCATACAGTCTCTAATTGCTTGTCCCGAATTTGCTCATCTGGTTTGGCAATATCGCAATAGCAGACAAATTCGCCATTTTCATAATAGTGACCAGGTGGAAAAGGCAAAATTTTTCCTTCTACAAGATCTGTTAAGCATTTAGGTTCACTTGCAAATACAATATCGTGAGCCTTTGTATATCCGTAATATAAAGGCCGAATTCCAATAGGATCCCTGGCTGCAATCCATTTACCATCATTATGATCATAAATAACACAGGCAAACTCAGCATCAAGTCTTGCAAACATTTCTGTGCCGTATTCTTTATACATTGGTAAAAGAACTTCACAATCACTGTCGCTTGAAAACTGATAACCCCGCTGTTTCAGCTCGCTTCTGATTTTTTCAAACTGATAGATCTCACCATTGCAAACACAATAATTTCCATCCAATTCAAAGGGCTGCATTCCATCAGGAGTCAGTCCCATTATGGAAAGCCTCTGAAATCCCATTATTCCTTCACCGACTTTTATGGCTTTGGAATCATCCGGACCTCTGGAAGTGCTTTTTAGCATTGCACTTTTTAACGTTTCAAGATCTGCTGACGGACCACAAACTGAATATATACAACACATATACCAATCCTCACAACAAGGGGATTTGAACTTATTCATATCAAATCCCCGACATTTTTCTAAAGAAAACAGAATTTATTTTACAGAAAATAGAAGTTCACCATAGGATGGCAATGGCCAGTATTCTCTTGATACGTAGATCTCCGCTTTATCAGCCAGACTACGTAAATCTTGCATTTTTGGAAGAATCTCATCACGGATCAGCTGGCTTTCCTTGATGATTTCCTCTGTTCCGTTAATCCTTTCAGCCGTCTGCTCCAGTTCCTCAGCCTTCTGATAAATCTGATCAGCCAGTGTAGAGAGCTTTTCTACAATAGATTTCTCATAATTGCACTGCAGTGTTTCATTGACAGTTCTCTTTTTGGCTACCGTTCCTGAAAGTTTGTCTGCATATTTAATAATTGCAGGTAAAATCATACGACGGGCCATTAACAGTTCTGTATTTACTTCAATCCAGACCTGCTTGCAGTAATTATCAAGCATAATCTCACATCTTGAATGAAGTTCGGCTTCATTAAACACCTTGTGCGATGTAAGCATCTTCACATTCTTTTCATCTAACAGATGAGGCATACAGTCTGGTGTTGTCGGATAATTTAAAAGCTTTCTTACCTCAGTTGCTTCCTTAACCCATGCTGCGTCATAACCGTTTCCGTTAAATATAATTCTCTTATGATCATGGATAGTCTTTTTAATCATCTCGTGAAGAGCACTTTCAAAGTCTTCAGCTTTTTCCAGCCTGTCGGCATAGATCTTGAGAGATTCTGCCACTGCACTGTTCAACATCATGTTCGCACAGGCAATACTGTTTGATGATCCGAGGCTTCTGAACTCGAACTTGTTGCCGGTAAATGCAAACGGCGAGGTGCGGTTTCTGTCAGTTGTATCACGGGCGAATCTCGGCAGCACATCAACTCCAAGTTTAATAAGCTTCTTCTCCTTGTCGCGATATGGAGTATCAGATTCAATAGCTTCAAGTATTGCTGTAAGTTCATCACCGAGGAATATGGAGATAATTGCTGGAGGTGCCTCGTTGGCTCCCAATCTGTGATCATTGCCGGCGGTTGCAACAGAAAGTCTGAGCAAATCTTGATAGTCATCAACCGCTTTAATTACAGCACAGAGAAACAGCAGGAACTGAGCGTTTTCTGCCGGCGTATCACCAGGAGACAGCAAATTGGAACCGGTATCTGTCGAGATGGACCAGTTGTTATGCTTGCCGCTTCCATTTACACCAGCAAATGGTTTTTCATGCAGCAGACATACAAGACCGTGACGGGCAGCAACCTTCTGCATAATCTCCATCATCAGCTGATTCTGATCGGAGGCAAGATTGGTAGTTGAATATATCGGAGCAAGCTCGTGCTGTGCCGGAGACACTTCGTTATGTTCGGTTTTCGCCAGTATTCCAAGTTTCCAAAGTTCCTGGTTGAGCTCGGCCATAAACTCTTTTACCTTTGGTTTGATTACTCCGAAGTAGTGATCATCCATCTCCTGACCTTTAGGAGGCTTTGCACCAAAAAGAGTTCTTCCCGTGTACTGCAAATCAGGTCTCTTATCGTACATTTCTTTTGAAATGAGAAAATATTCCTGCTCAGGACCGACAGATGTATGGACATGTTTAACCTGATCATTGCCAAATAATCTTAAGATTCGTAAAGCCTGGCGATTAAGAGCTTCCATAGAACGTAACAGAGGAGTCTTTTTATCTAATGCCTCTCCTCCATAAGAACAAAATGCTGTTGGTATGCAAAGAGTTTGATCTTTAATGAAAGCATAGGATGTAGGATCCCATGTGGTATAGCCTCTGGCCTCAAATGTCGCTCTTATTCCACCTGTTGGAAAGGATGATGCATCAGGTTCACCCTGGATTAATTCTTTTCCTGAGAATTCCATAATCACACCACCATCTGGTGATGGCTCAATAAAAGAATCATGTTTTTCAGCTGTTATACCAGTAAGAGGCTGAAACCAATGAGTAAAATGAGTTGCACCCTTTTCTATAGCCCAGTCGCGCATTGCTTTTGCAACCGAATCAGCCAGACCAATTTCTAACTTTGCACCTACTTCAATTGTTTTTCTTAATGACGAATAAACTTCACTGCTCAGAACAGATCGCATAATCCGATCATCAAAAACCATACAGCCGAAATATTCGGGAACAGAGCCTGTTGTCATAATTAACTCCTCAATTGTTGATTGTTAACTTCCAATAATTTATAACTAAAACTTATTTAAATCTGTTTATGTCAATGATGTATAACCCATTAAATACTCATCTATTTGAGCGGCGCAGTGACGCCCTTCTGCAATAGCCCACACAACAAGTGACTGTCCGCGATGCATATCACCGGCTGTAAATACTCCAGCTTTCGAAGTTTCATATGAGTCTGCAGGGGTATCTACCGTATTGCGCTTGGTAATCTGAACGTTGCTGTCGCTGATAATGTAATCCTCACAGCCTAAAAATCCTGCTGCGATAATTAACAGATCGCACGGGATTTCCTTTACAGTATCCGCGACTTCAACCAGATTATGATTTTCAAATTTAACCTGAACCGTTTTAACAGCCTTGAGTTTTCCTGAATCAAGTACAAGTTCCTTTACTGTTGTTTCATATATACGTGGATCAGAGCCAAATACCTCTATTGCTTCCTGCTGACCGTAATCAGTCTTTAGGACCTTCGGCCACTCCGGCCATGGATTATCCGCACTTCTCTCAACCGGAGGCTTAGGCATCATTTCAAGCTGAACAACGCTCTTAGCTCCCTGTCTTATGCATGTTCCAAGACAGTCGTTGCCTGTATCACCGCCTCCGACAATCACAACATTCATGTCTTTGGCACTGATTGTCCATTGCCCGGCACCATTCATCAGATCACATGTGGCTGACTTCAGGAAATCAACTGCAAAATGAATCTCATTGCAGCTGTCGCGATTTGCAAGGTTCAAATCTCTAGGCTTCTTGGCACCGCAGCAAAGAGCGACCGCATCATACCTTTCCTGTAAATCAGCAAAGGAAACATCTCTGCCTATATCACAATTAGTTTTGAAAACTACACCCTCGGCCTCCATAAGCTTGCGGCGGCGCTCTATCACCTTTTTATCAAGTTTCATATTTGGAATGCCGTACATCAAAAGACCTCCAATCTGAGCTTCCTTTTCAAACACGGTAACACTGTGACCTCGGCGATTAAGCTGATCTGCTACTGCCAGACCTGCGGGACCTGAGCCGACAACGGCAACCTTCTTTCCGCTTCTGAGACCTGGAATGCGAGGTTTCATCCAGCCTTCCGCAAATCCCTTTTCAATTAAGAAAAGCTCATTGTCATGTATCGTAACAGGAGCGCCATGCATGCCGTTGATACAGGCCTTTTCACAAAGCGCCGGACAGACTCGTCCTGTAAATTCCGGAAAATTACTGGTTTTTAGAAGTCTGGAGAGTGCGTGTTCATAGTGTCCGCTATAGATCTCGTCATTCCACTCAGGTATCAGGTTATGAAGAGGACAGCCTGTTACCATTCCTTTTAAACGCAGAGCTGACTGGCACATCGGGACGCCGCATGCCATACATCTGCCAGCCTGGCACTTTCTTGCATCTTCGCCCAGATGTACATGAAACTCGTTAAAATCTTTAATTCTGTTTTTTGCAGGGATCCATGCATCCTCGCAACGCTCAAATTCGAGAAAACCTGTAGCCTTACCCATATACTTTACCTTTTTGTATTCCTTACTTATGCATTCTTGAGCTGTCGAATTGCAGCACCTGAGGATCCGGATGAAACGTCCTTGAAAGCCTCATAAACTGCCTGCTCATGACGGATTCCCTGCTCTTCATACTTACCAATTAAAGTAAGCATATTCTTGTAATCAATAGGAATAATCTTTTTGAATAGAGGAATCCAGGATTCAAAATCACTTAAAATCTCTGCCGCACGTTTGGACTTAGTATTCTTTTCATAATCCTCAAGAATTTCTTTAAGTTCCTTTCTGTCTGCATCTTTTAACTCTGTCATCTCGATAAGAGATTTGTTAGTTCTCATGTAAAGACTGTGATTCTTATCCAAAACATAGGCAATGCCTCCGCTCATTCCGGCAGCAAAGTTTTTACCTACTTCACCCAGGATCACTGCTCTTCCGCCAGTCATATACTCAAGTCCGTGATCTCCGCAGCCTTCGCATACCGCGGTAGCTCCAGAATTTCTTACCATGAACCTTTCACCGGCCACACCGTTGATATAAGCAGAACCGGAGGTCGCACCGTACAAAGCAACATTTCCGATAATTACATTTTCAGAAGCCTCATATGACGCCTGTTCAGAAGGTATGACGACAAGTTTTCCTCCTGAGAGACCTTTACCAAAGCCGTCATTTGCATCTCCGGTGAGTTTTAAAGTAAGACCCTTCGGAATAAATGCACCAAAACTCTGGCCGCCGCCTCCGTTTAATGAGATTTGAATACTGTCGTCATCAAGTGATGAACCGTATTTTTCAGTTATGCATGATCCCAGTATGGTTCCAAGACTTCGATCTGTGCTTGATACCTGGACATCATCCAGAATTAATGTTCCCTGACCGTTCCATTTATTAAATTCTGGCAGGAAGATCCTCTCATCAATGGTATTTTCAAGTTTAAAATCATAAACTTCTTCTGGTATGAAATGACTTTCTTTTGCATGAGCAAAGGACCGATCTAAAATAAGATTCATATTGACCATCTCTGCCCGCTTTGTAATTTGCTTATCCTTAATCTTGAGCAAATCACTTCTTCCAACCATCTCCTCCACTGTTCTGATTCCAAGTGAAGCCATGATTTCGCGTAATTCCTCGGCTATGAAAAGCATAAAGTTCATTACATGCTCTGGTTTGCCGCTAAATCGTTTTCTTAATTCTTCATTTTGACAGGCTATACCGACAGGACAGGTGTCCTTGTTACAGACTCGCATCATCATGCAACCCATCGATACCAGAGGAGCAGTGGCAAATCCAAACTCTTCAGCGCCAAGAAGTGCGGCTATTGCCACATCCCGACCGCTCATAAGTTTGCCATCAGCCTCAATAACAACCCTGCCTCTAAGTCCGTTTTCGATAAGAGAATGGTGAGCTTCCACCAAACCTAACTCCCATGGTAAGCCGGCATTGTGAATAGAACTTGCCGGAGCGGCACCAGTACCGCCATCGTAGCCTGATATTAAAATTACCTGTGCACCGGCCTTTGCAACTCCGCAGGCAATAGTTCCCACACCGGATTCTGACACCAGTTTGACAGAAATTCTTGCTTTGCGGTTGGCATTCTTCAGGTCATAAATAAGCTGGGCCAGATCCTCAATTGAGTAAATATCATGATGAGGCGGAGGAGATATTAACGAAACTCCGGGAGTTGAATACCTTCTTTCAGCAATCCAAGGGTAAACTTTCTTTCCTGGAAGATGACCACCCTCTCCAGGCTTTGCACCCTGCGCCATTTTGATCTGAATCTCTTCAGCATTATTTAAGTATTCGCTTGTTACTCCAAATCTGCCGGAAGCCACCTGCTTAATCTTGCTGTTCTTTTCTGTTCCGAAACGAACAGGATCCTCACCGCCTTCTCCTGTATTTGATTTACCACCAAGGCGGTTCATGGCAACAGCCAGAGTTTCATGTGCTTCCTTGGAAATTGATCCATATGACATGGCACCGGTCTTGAAGCGTTTGACAATCTCGGAAACCGGTTCAACTTCTTCCAGCGGGATAGGATTATCAACCTTTACGAAATCTATCAGTCCCCTCAGGGTATGAGGCTTTTCATTGTCCACAATGGCAGAGTAATCCTTGAACATTGCATAACTTCCGGCCCTGACGGCACTTTGCAAAGCAATGATAGTCTGAGGGTTGTAGAGATGATCTTCCTTATCCGTTCCGCTCCTCAAACCGTGGAATCCTGTGCTTTCCAGACTGGTATCAACAGCAAGACCCATTGGATCAAATGCACGATCATGACGGAAAAGAATGCCTTCGGAAATTTCATCCAAATCAATTCCGCCGACTCTGCTCGTTATGCCGGTGAAGTATTTGTCTATAACATTCTTTGAAATTCCGACAGCTTCAAAAATCTTTGCGGACTGATAAGACTGCAATGTTGAAATGCCCATCTTGGCAGCTGTCTTAACAATACCGTGCAATACAGCGGAATTGTAATCAGCAATGGCAGTGTGGTAATCCTTGTCCAAAATTGCCTTGTCTATAAGCTCTGCAATGCATTCATGAGCAAGGTAAGGATTGATGGCACGGGCACCAAAACCAAGCAATGTTGCCATCTGATGAACGTCTCTCGGTTCACCGCTTTCTAAAACAATAGAAACGGCAGTCCTCTTTTTGGTTTCTACCAGATGTTGCTCTGTAGCAGAAACAGCAAGCAGTGAAGGAATCGGAACATGGTTCTCATCAACGCCTCTGTCAGAAAGGATTACAATATTAACGCCCTTACTGCAGAGACGATCAACATTAACAATAAGCTGAGAAATAGCCTTTTCCAGAGAAGTGTTTTTATAGTAAAGAATAGATACAACACCACTCTTGAATCCTTCCTGATCCAGAGATTTGATTTTAAGTAAATCAACACCTGTCAAAATAGGGTTGTTAATTTGCATAACACGGCAATTTTCCCCGCATGGCTCCAAAAGATTACCATCCGAACCAACATAAACCGATGTGTCGGTGACAATTTCTTCACGGATTGAATCAATCGGCGGATTGGTAACCTGAGCAAACAACTGTTTGAAATAAGAAAACAGCAACTGATGTTTTTCAGATAATACAGCCAAAGGAATATCATGGCCCATGGAAGCAGTAGCTTCTGTTGCGTTAGAAGCCATCGGTAAAATCTGCTCTTTTACATCTTCGTATGTATAACCGAATACTCTGTATAAACGATCCCGCATTTCCTGACTGTGAGTCGGAATCTTTTTATTCGGTATTTTAAGTTCAGCTAACTGAAGTAAATTTAAAGAAAGCCATTCACCATACGGATATTTTTTAGAATATAAATCTTTACACTCTTCATCTAAAACCAGGCGACCCTCGTTGGTATCAATTAACAGGATTTTGCCAGGTTGCAAACGTGATTTCTTTACAATGTGTGATGGGTCAAGATCTAATACCCCAACCTCCGAGGATAAAATCAATCGGTGATCATCAGTAATGTAATATCTGGATGGACGCAAGCCATTGCGATCCAATGTAGCTCCAGCAATTTCACCATCTGTAAATAAAATAGCGGCAGGTCCGTCCCATGGTTCCATCATGGTTGCATAGTAATGATAAAAATCCTTTTTCTCCTGTTCCATGTAGGTATCATTTTTCCAAGGTTCAGGGATCATCATCATAACTGCAAGCGGAAGAGGTACACCGTTCATCATAAAAAATTCGAGTGTATTATCCAGCATGGCAGAATCTGAACCAGAAGCATGGATTACAGGGAATGTCTTATCGGCATATTCATCCAGCCATGGTGTATGAAGGGTTTCTTCTCGTGCCAGCATACGATCATGGTTTCCGCGAATAGTATTGATCTCTCCGTTATGTGCAATAAGACGATACGGATGAGCTCTTTCCCATGAAGGAGTTGTATTGGTAGAAAATCTGGAATGCACCATGGCAATAGAGGTTTCATAATCTCTGCTCTGTAAATCAGTATAGAAACGGCGTAACTGACCTACCAGAAACATACCTTTATAAACTATTGTTCTGGAGGATAATGAGTTGATATAGGTATCTTCAGCACTTTGTTCAAATTCTCGTCTGCATACGTAAAGCTTACGATCGAAATCAATGCCTTTTGGACAATCCTTTGGTCTTTCAATAAAACACTGCCCGATGTATGGCATACAGTCCAGAGCCTTCTTTCCAAGAATTTCAGGATGTGTCGGAACTTCTCTCCAGCCTAAAATTTTTAACCCGTTTTTTTCACAGTTAACTTGAAAAAGTCTCATTGCCAAGGTTCTTTTTCTCAGATCCTGGGGGAGGAAAAACATTCCAACGCCATAATCTCCGGCTTCTCCTACATTGATCCTTGAATCGGCAGCTACTCTTTTAAAGAAACCATGAGATATCTGTAATAAAATCCCGACTCCATCACCAACTTCTCCGGCGGCATCCTTACCAGCTCTATGCTCAAGCTTTTCCACAATAGACAGAGCATCATCAAGAGTACGGTATTCTTTCTTGCCATCAATATTAACAACCATTCCAATGCCACATGCATCATGCTCAATTAATGATGCCTTATGGTTTGTTTTGTAATAACCGTGTTCGTATACAGACATGTTGTAAACTCCATTTCACATGTAAGAGCAAACTTTAAATTTAAATTATTCGATTACGTATTTATTTCTAAGGCATATATGCATAAATCACTTTCAAAAATTTCGTAATCAACAGGAATAAGAAAGTTTCCTATGCACTCTGTTACTCAGTACACGTAACTATTTATTGTGACTGAGCGTACCTTTGAAAAAAAATTCAGATTGTACTGTCGGTAGCTACCTTTTTTCATACTCTGATTATTAAACGCCGACTCCTTTGTTACGGACATTTTCTAATCTGAAAATTTCCCGTTACTAACGTTCTTGATCGCATCAATAAAGCCGGATTACTTGCATGACGAACTTGCACCATCATTTTTTTGATCATCATGCACTGTATTTTTATTTGTCTATCTTTCCGTTTCCACTCATTCGGGGGAATTATAGATCTCTGTTAAATTTTAATAAAATACTATAATAACAATATAACAATACCTTTAAGGTATGATAAAATTAAAACAGGAGAGTGGGGCAGTTTTTATGGATCTAAGACAAATTCGGTACTTTATAACAGTAGCAGAAGAACTTAATATCACTAAAGCCGCTGAAAAATTACACTTGTCTCAACCACCTTTGAGCAGAGCTCTCATGGAACTTGAAAATGAGCTTGGCTGCACTCTCTTTATCAGGGGCAAACGACATTTAACATTGACTGCAGAAGGTTTAGCTTTTAAGAGAAGAGGAGAACAACTTCTAACCCTGGTTGATATGACTAAAACAGAAATATCAGAAATGCAAAATGGTATTAGCGGAACTCTATATATTGGTCATGTTGACAGTAACGGTCCAACACTTGTAGCAGAATGGATAGAATCATTTAAAAAAATCTATCCCAACGTAACATATAACTTATGGTGCGGGAATGTGGATGATTTAACAGATCGCCTGAAATCTGGACTCATAGATCTTGCAATAACTATGACTCCTACCAATTGTGATTTATTAGATGGTTTTAAGGTATTTTCAGAAAACTGGGTTGCAATTATTCCTGCAAATGCTTCCTTATGCAAATCAAAAAAGCTGTACATAACATTGGACGAACTTATCGATAAAGATCTTATAATTTCTTCAAGACGTTCGCGCGAAGATGAAATAAGAGGTTGGTTTAAAAATTTTAAGAAGGAACCTCATTTTATAGTTAAAACAGCTCACTCATCAAATGCGGCTAAACTTGTAAGCAGGGATCTCGGAATTGCTCTTTTCCCTGCATCAGTTGCTAAGAATATCTCATCCAGTGCTAATGTAGTAATAAAAAATATATCACCAACTATAAATGTGGATTATTTACTCTCATGGGATAATGAAAGACACCCAAATGCATTAGCAACAAAGTTTATTACCCACGTAAAAGAAATGTATGGAATAATTGACTCGCCGCACGACTAAGTTTATTGGATGATTGTTTCTGAGACAGTTATTTTTTGACTGGTACCTTGGTTTTACGCCGTTCTCCACAAACACTGGTTACTGCCCATCTGCAGTTCAATCAGGAGTGGCAAGCATAATAACAATGCATGAATTCGTGATTTTTGCACACGCAGGACATTATAAACAAGAGAATCCCGTTCTTACACGTTCTTCATCATGAATGAAATAAACTCAAACTACAACAAAAATCTCTTTCAGCTGGCTTGGCCCATCTTTGCAGATCTGCTTTTAAGAGTTCTGACGGGATCTGTCAACATCCTGATGATAAGTCAAATCTCAGTGCTTTATGTAGCCTCCATGACGGTTGGAAATCAAATTTTCGGATTAAGCATAGTAATTTTTAATTTTGTGGGACTGGGAACATGTGTTTCCGTTGCGCAATTGTTGGGAAGCAGGGAAAAGAGAAAACTGAAGAGAATCATACACTGCTCCTTCGGCATCAACCTTATCATAGGAATGCTGGTTCTTTTAACTATTCTGTTTTTCAATCATCAAATTCTTGATCTTATGCAGATCGATAAAGACATTCACAACGAAGCCTGTCAGTATATGACTATACTATCATTCAGTTTTGTTTTTGAAGCTGTAAGTATCTGCTATGCATCAATCCTCAGAGCATATGGATACACAAAAGAATCCATGTATTCTTCACTTACTGCCAACCTGGTAACTATCTGCTCTAACTTTATTCTCCTGTTCGGATTTTTGGGATTACCGCAAATGGGGTTGAACGGAGCTGCCATATCTACCGTCATAGGGCGTCTTTCATCTATCATCGTCATACATCATCTTTACAAGAACAGGATAGGAATAAAAATTTATCCTAAATTTTTATTCAAACCGAATATATACTTCATAAAGAAGATTCTCAAAATCGGAGCTCCTGCAGCAGGAGAAAATTTTGCATGGAATACACAGTTCATGGTGGCTACAGCATTTATCGCATCTATGGGAAACTACGAACTTGCAACCCACACCTACTATTTTCAGACAGTATGTATGTATTTGATGCTATTTGCCGTATCAGTTGGATCTGCGACAGAGATTATAGTGGCATATCACATCGGAGCAAAAAATTTTGATATCGTATATGAAAGACTACTTAAAAGTCTAAAAATAGGGCTTGCAGGCTCCATTGTCATAACATCAGTTATGGCATGCGGTTTTACAAATATAATTCTTTGCGTCTTTTCAAACGGTTCCAAAGAGGTTCTTGAACTGGCAGCACCACTAATTCTGCTTTCAGTCATTATGGAGCCCGGACGCTCATTCAATGTAATAGTCATAAATGCACTGAGGGCTGCGAACGATCCTAATTTTCCTCTTGTTATGGCTGTTATATCAATGTGGTGTATTGCTGTTCCTTTAGAATACTTCCTTGGAATATATATGAAGATGGGTCTTCTGGGTGTGTGGATAGCTTTCACCTGCGACGAATGGATTAGGGGAATAAGCATGTACATAAGATGGAAAAGTCGTATATGGGAGAAAAAAACCAGGATGATACTTCAGAAAGAAAGATCCTTGTAAAAGAGTAGATTTTAAAAAATGTGAAATACATCGAATATTGTTTGATTTTTGCTTAAAAAATGATAACATAACGCCTAGAAAATGGTTTATGAATCGTTTTCTGTGTTTAAATTTCTCGGAGATTAAAATGAACAAAATTTCAGTTGCTGTTTCAGCATTAGTTATGGGCTCAGCTTTATTAGCAGGTTGCCAGAATACTTCTAAGTTAGAAGCTGACGTTCAGGCTCTTTCAAACAAGGTTGATAACCTTGCTGCTCAGGTTGATGCTCTTAAGTCTGACGTTCAGGCAGCTCAGGCTTCAGCTGACAACGCTAACAACCGTTTAGACAACTTAGCTATTCGTTACAAGAAGTAATTCTTTAACATCGCAAATAGCAGAAAAAAGGAAGGTATTCACCTTCCTTTTTTTATCAATCAGCAAATTTCTAAAACTATCAGTTGTTTTTTACAACAACATTTCTTTACGTCCGATCCATAATCCGTCAAGATAAAATCATCAAAATTTAAAGTAGGTCTAAACAAAAAGAGTCAAAGTAGTTTATCATGTATAATCGGTAGAGAACTCTTTAGAAGATATAAAGGATTATGATATGGTAAAACTTGGTCATTATTATGACAGTGACAAGTCCTGTTTCAGAATATACGCTCCCTATAGAAAGACTGTAGAAGTTGAATTAAATAACGGCAAAACTAAATTTAACTTAAATTTAGGTAAAGATGGATACTGGACTGGTTCATGTAATCGACTTCCAGAGGGATCTCTGTACTGGATCATTTTAGACGGGGAAAGATCATATCCTGATCCTGCTTCGAAGTACCAGCCTTTTGGTGTTCACAGCGGTTCAATGATTGTCAATCCAAAGAAAAGCGATCTTACAAACTGGCATGGCGTCAAAATGGAAGATGCCGTTATATATGAAATGCACTTAGGAACCTTCACAAAGGAAGGCACGATAAAGGCAGCTGAGGCCAAACTTCAATACCTTGCTGATCTGGGAATAAATGTTATTGAATTAATGCCAATAGGTGAGTTTCCAGGAAACTACGATTGGGGCTATGACGGCGTATTTATCTATGCCCTTGAAAGCAGTTACGGCACATATGAGGATCTGAGGAAGTTCTTAAATAAGGCTCACGAACTTGGCATAGCAGTAATTAATGATGTTGTTTATAACCATTTCGGACCTGAAGGCAACTATACAGGTTTCTACGCACAGTATACAAAGGATGCTGATACACCTTGGGGTTCGGCAATAAACTATGATTCCAAGGATTGTTCCGGTGTAAGAGAATTCTTCCTTGGAAACGTAGAATGGTGGCTTAGAGATATAGGGTTTGACGGTTTCAGACTTGATGCCTGGTCTATGATTCTGGACTGTTCTGAATCCAGAATTCAGAGAGAAATATGCGATCTGGCACATAAAATTGGTAAGGAAGAAAACCGAGAAATACTCATGATAGCCGAGCATCTGCGTAACGACAAAAATGTTACATCAGCAGAAGATAACGGAGATGCCTGTGACAGTCAGTGGGTTGATGATTTTGGTCTTTCAATTCGTGCTTTTCTGACTCCTGACAGTAATGACAGGTTGTTCAAGAGTTTTGCTCCTAATCCTTTCAAGGATATTATTACATCTCTCAAGCAGACATATGTTCTGGATGGAAGCAGATTTAACTACGCAATAGAAGATTATTCTGGAACAAAGCCTGAAGGTGTAAAGCCTCATCAATGCGTGATCTACATACAGGATCACGATATGATAGGAAACCGTGTAAAAGGTGACAGATTCATAAGTAGTGCCGGCAGGGACAAGACTTTGCTCGCTGCTGTTACTCTGTTTTCAAGTAAAAACATTCCTCTGATTTTCATGGGTGAAGAATACGGGGAAACTAATCCATTCCTTTTCTTTGAATCGTTTTCTGATCCATGGCTGATTGAAGCTGTCAGAGAAGGAAGAAAGAAGGAATGGCAGTTCTCAAAAATTGAACCAAGAGACTCACATGACGTAGAAACTTTCAATGACAGTCGTCTTGATTGGGACAAACTCAGCAATGATGAGAACAGGCAAATTCTGTCTGTTTATCAAAATCTGATAAAACTGAAAAAAAGTAAAGTAATAGGATACACTGGTGAAGATTCCATATACGAAGTTGAAAACGATGAAAATACAATTGTTATCAACAACGGTAGGAGTCGAGTTTTACTGAACTTCAGTTCTGCCGTTAAGAATTTTGATGGAGTGGATGGACTTAAGGTAATTCTTTCCACAAACCCGGCTAACACGAATAACCAGTTGCAGCCATACAGCGCCGTCATTCTGTCCAACTACTGATGGCAATTCTTTATATAACAAGAGTCTCAAGCAACGATTCTGAACTTAAATACAGATCGTTGCTGTCTCCTGACATCATTGACGAAAACACATCGAAAATAAGCAATCCAAACTATCTCCATGCACACCTGACTGCACTCAGTTTGCTAACGCTGGCAGTGAGGGAATATATGAAGGTAGGTGAGTTTAAACTGCATAAATTAAATAAAACTGATAACGGCAAACCATATCTCGACGGTGATAAATACCCTAAATTTAACTGGTCACATACCGGAAACATCATTCTTTTAGGAATAAGTAACACAGAAATCGGTGTGGATATTGAACAAGTAAAAGAAAGGAACGTATTACCCATAGCAAAAAGGTTTTTCAGCAACAGAGAATATCAGTACATAATGAACAATACGGATGCAAAGGCTAGATTTTTTGAAATGTGGGTAATGAGAGAATCAATAGGAAAATACCTCGGAGATGGTATCCAATCATTTGCATCCATAGAAATTGATCCATATAATGAAAAAATATTTCATAAAAACAAGGTATTACCATGCCGTGTTTGGTCAGGAACATACCAAAATTTCAAAATAGCAGCTGTTACAAAAGATGAACAAATTAAAATAAAGAAGATAGACTGTAACAAATACACATCAGAAGAATTGGAAACTGATAAAATATTGACTCTTTATCAGTCAATCTGAAAAGTCTTTACGTTAAAAGCAGAAAAGGAAAAGGAGGAGTTAGAAACCTAACTCCTCCCTGAAGGGGTGCCTGACAATTACCTACTCTGACATGGCGGGAAGCCACACGACCATCGGCGCAACGACATTTCACTTCTGTGTTCGGAATGGGAACAGGTGGTACTGACGCGCTATTGCTGTCAGGCGAAACTTGTAAAAAATCCGGAAGCTGATTATTTGAGTTCCAAGGACAGGAGTCCTGTGACTGTCTGTTTTATCTGCTTTATTGCTTTATTGCTTTATTGCTTTATTCTCAGACTGTCTCTCTGAAAGAAGACTTTCTTCTTTTATTTATTTATTTTTTTGTTTTTCTTTTTTTATATTCTTTCTTCTTTATTTTCTTATTTCTTATCGTTCAACTCTGCATACACCCTGCAAAACAATCAGGTGCTGTATGGTTAAGACTCACGGTAAATTAGTATCAGTTAGCTTCATCCGTCACCGGACTTCCACATCTGACCTATCAACGTCCTCGTCTCGAACGTACCTTCAGGTGACTTGCGCCACAGGGATGACTTATCTCAGGGTCTGCTTCCCGCTTAGATGCTTTCAGCGGTTATCAGTTCCGAACTTAGCTACCGGGCGGTGCCATTGGCATGACAACCCGTACACCAGCGGTTCGTTCACTCCGGTCCTCTCGTACTAGGAGCAACTCCCTTCAATCATCCAACGCCCACGGCAGATAGGGACCAAACTGTCTCACGACGTTTTGAACCCAGCTCGCGTACCACTTTAAATGGCGAACAGCCATACCCTTGGGACCTACTTCAGCCCCAGGATGTGATGAGCCGACATCG
>JAEEGG010001860.1_pt1 | contig 55837 bp, 37 predicted proteins | sample 9134161 | NCBI WGS metagenome assembly JAEEGG01 (sample SAMN16246543, study PRJNA631951) | gut metagenome | biome: gut microbiome; feature: rumen; material: CR-attached | host: Bos | place: Iran: Karaj | collected 2018-10 | reverse complement strand
CCACGGATGCCACCCGTCGTGAAGAACGACGTCATAGAATAGCTGATAGCCTTCTGCACTGGCGTAAAAGAAGGATGAGCCGCATCAGGACCGCCCCATGCTTCGCAAAATGAGGAATGAGGAATGAGGAATGAGGAATGAAGCTGCGCGTTGACGGCAGCAAGGTAGCCATCGGGTAGTACAACGTCGGAGTCGAGCACGATAACGTACTCGCCTTTGGCACGCTCTACGCCATAGTTACGGCTCTGACCGGGGCCACTGTTCTCCTTCAGGTAATAATGCAAATCAAGGATGTCTGCGTATTTGTCGCAAACATCCTTGCAGGGTTTTTGTGAACCGTCCTCAACAATTACCACTTCGAAGTCCTTGAGGGTCTGAGAGCTCAGACTCTCAAGTAATTCGTCCACTTCGTCAGGACGATTGTATACAGGAACGATGATTGAATACTTCAACGTCATTGAATGATGAGTGTTGAATGCGGAATGTTGAATGGTCGCCTGTGGCGATGATCAATGAATAATTGAGAATTCGTTATTCAGACATCGCAGCGAAGCGAGAATAAATTCTCATTCCTCATTCCTCATTCCTCATTTTTTACTCCTTGGCACGAGCCAGATAAGAACCGTCGCGGGTGTCAACCTGAATCAGGTCGCCCTCGTTGATGAACAGGGGAACACGAACCTCCACACCGGTCTCCAGCGTTGCGGGCTTCAGGGTGTTGGTAGCAGTGTCACCCTTGATGCCGGGCTCAGAGTGAGTGACGCGCAGAATGGTCTTAACGGGCATTTCAGCATAGAGAATAGTACCGTCGGTGGTATCGCTGACAACAGATACAACGTCACCTTCCTTCATATACTCGTGACCGATTACCAAGTCGTTGGCAATGGGAATCTGCTCGAATGTCTCTTGGTTCATGAAGATACGTCCTTCCTGATCCTCATAGAGATACTGATAGTCGCGGTGCTCGATGACAACGTCCTCCAGTTTCTCACCGATGTTGTAACGGCGCTCTAGCACACGACCGTCGGTGACGTTCTTCAACTTGATGTTCATGATAGTGTTACCCTTACCTGGCTTACGATGCTGGAAGTCAATGCAAACCCAAATAGCGCCGTCCATGCGGATAGCGGTTCCTTTCTTAATGTCTTGTGAATTAATCATAAATCTTATATATAAGTATGTGAAATGTCTGAATTTGGGTGCAAAGGTACAACTTTTCCGTGAAAAATGAATAAATAACAAAGAAAATTTCGCTCAAAACTTGCACAATTAGAAATAATTATGTAATTTTGCAGCCCAAAACGACAATAACAACGTAAAATAAAGAATAAGAACAATGAAAAGAACATTTCAGCCGCACAATCGTCGTCGCGTGAACAAGCATGGTTTCCGTGAGCGTATGGCAACAAAGAATGGTCGTCGCGTACTGGCTTCTCGCCGCGCTAAGGGCCGTAAGAAGTTAACAGTATCTGACGAGCACCACGGAAAGTAAAATCTGGACGTCACGAATAAGAATTGGGTATGTTTTTTAAGAAATATACCCAATTTTTTTGTTGTATCAATAATTCTTTGTACTTTTGCTGTTGGAATCAGACATATAACGGTTTTCATGAACGTAAAGGAATTATTTCGCAAGCTGGGAGGCGGCTATCTTTGGGGCAATCTGATAGCGATGGCAGTGGTGCTGGTGCTATTGTTTCTGGGCGTCAAATATGGCCTGGAGCTTTATACCAACCATGGTGAGTGCATCATTGTGCCCAACGTGAAGGGGATGACTTACAATAAAGCGCATCGTCTTATCAGCGATGACGGACTGATCATCCAGGTCAGCGACTCCGGTTATAACAAAGCGATGCCCCCCGACTGCATTCTGGCGCAGACTCCTGGTTATGGTGCCAAAGTGAAGAGCAACCACGTGGTATATGTGACAGTCAACTCACCGTCATCTCCGACGTTTACCATTCCTGACATTGTTGACAACAGTAGTTTGCGTGAGGCTGAAGCCAAGTTGATGGCTATGGGCTTCCGGCTATTGCCGGCTCAGAAGGTAACGGGTGAGAAGGACTGGGTGTATGGCATCGTCTGTCGAGGACGCCGTGTGTCGAATGGCGACCGCATTCCCATTGACTACCCTCTTACACTGTTGGTGGGCAATGGCAGTATCGGTGAAATGGAAGAGGTGGAGTATGTGGAGTCGTCGTATTCTCCCGCTCTTGATGAAGTCGACGAATTTGTGGAGGTGACAGAACCGCCAGTAGGCGAATAGATAATGAAGGTATGACAGAGGACGAACTGGATGACATTGAACTGATTGACGCTGACGGTGAAGAAGACGGCCAGCTCTATGAGCATCTGCGCATGGAGGTGGATTGCGGTCAGGAGCCTGTACGTATCGACAAATATATGTCGGAACACGTACAGCACTCTTCACGCAACCGCATTCAGAAGGCTGCTGATGCCGGTTTCATCCAGGTTAACGACAAACCCGTCAAGAGCAACTACAAGGTTCGGCCGGGTGATGTCATCAAGCTGATGCTCGATCGTCCTCACTACGATACAAAGATAGAACCAGAGGATATTCCTCTCGACGTGGTTTATGAGGACGACCAGTTGATGGTGGTCAACAAACCAGCTGGGCTTGTGGTCCATCCAGGTGTGGGCAATTTCCATGGTACACTAGTGAACGCTGTTGCCTGGCATTTGCGCAATCTGCCCAGTTACGACCCCAACGATCCCAGTGTTGGACTGGTACACCGTATCGACAAAGATACCAGTGGATTGCTTGTGGTTGCGAAGACGCCTGATGCCAAAACCGAGTTAGGTGCCCAGTTCTTTAATCACGACACACATCGCTCCTACCAGGCACTGGTGTGGGGTAACTTCACTGAGGACACCGGACGTATAGAGGGCAATATCGGTCGTGACCCTCGCGATCGTCAGCGTATGGCAGTATTCCCTGCCGGCGGTGATATTGGCAAAACAGCCATCACACACTATCAGGTATTGGAGCGCTATGGTTATACGACGCTTGTGGAGTGTCGGCTGGAGACAGGGCGTACCCATCAGATCCGTGCCCACATGAAGCACATTAGCCATCCGCTGTTTGCTGACGAGCGCTATGGTGGCACAGAGATTCTGCGGGGAGAACGTACGGCTTCATACAAAGCTTATATCCAGAACTGCTTCAAGCTCTGTTCCCGTCAGGCTCTGCATGCCCGTACGCTGGGCTTCAAACATCCTGTGACCCATGAGCAGATGGATTTCACGGCACCTCTGCCTTCAGATATGGAGGCCCTGCTCGATAAATGGCGGAACTATCAGCGAGCCATCAACTCGTGACAGCGAGCCATCGTAATAACGGAATCACGTAATCACGTAATAACGTAATAACGAAATAACGAAACATCGAAACATCGAAACATCGAAATATTGAAATAACGACAAAAAAATAGAGATAATGAACAATTTGAAACGCAACATTGCCATCGTCTGTGGTGGCGACTCCTCTGAGCACGACGTATCACTACGCTCGGCCCAGGGACTTTTTTCGTTCTTCGACAAAGAACGCTACAATGTCTATATTGTCGACATCAAGGGTCAAGACTGGCATGTAGAACTGCCAGATGGTACGACGGCACAAATCGACCGCAACGACTTCTCGTTTGTGGAGAACGGCAAAGCCAAACTGTTCGACTATGCTTACATCACGATTCATGGCACACCAGGTGAGAATGGTATCCTGCAGGGCTATTTCGACTTGGTCGATATCCCATATTCCACCAGCGGTGTATTGGTTGAGGCTATGACGTTTGACAAGTTTGTTCTCAACCAGTATTTGCGTGGCTATGGTGTCAGTGTGGCTGACTCGCTGCTCATTCGCAGAGGTTTCGAACATTTGGTCAGTGAGGACGAGATAGAACAGCGTATTGGTATGCCTTGCTTCGTGAAACCTGCTACTGATGGCTCCAGCTTTGGCGTGTCGAAAGTGAAGAACAAGGACCAGTTGGCCCCTGCCCTGCGCAAGGCCATGATGGAGAGCGACGAGATTATGGTTGAGCAGTTCTTGGAGGGAACCGAGATTACGGTTGGTATCTATAAGACGCAGGAGAAGTCGGTCATCTTCCCCATCACGGAAGTGGTAACCCAGAATGAGTTCTTTGATTATGATGCCAAATACAATGGTCAGGTCCAGGAGATTACCCCTGCCCGCATCAGTGACGATATTGCTCGCCGTGTCCGTGAGATTACCAGCCACATCTACGACATCCTGCATTGCAATGGCATCATCCGCATCGACTATATCATTTCGAAGGAAGGTAAGATTACCATGCTTGAGGTGAATACGACGCCAGGCATGACCGTTACGAGCTTTATTCCCCAGCAGGTTCGTGCTGCTGGCCTCTCTATGTCCGATGTCCTCACAGACATTGTGGAAAACCAGTTCTAAAAGGGCTATTGGCGATTAGCCATTAGCAAAAAGCCAAAAGCGAACAGCAAATAGCTATAAGATGGACATCAAAGAGTTCGACGAGATACGACCATATGAACCGTCGGAAATGAAGCAGGCCTTCAATGACCTGATTAACGACCGTCAGTTTTCGTTGCTGCTCAAGGGTTTCGTCCCTTGGCTACCCAAAGGTGTGCGCAATGGTCTGCTGAAGCTGGCCTTTATCGGTGTGAAGACGCCGCTCGACTTCCAGCTGCGTTTCATGAAACCTATCGTGTGGCATATTATCCACAAGCATACTGACGGTTGCACATTCGACGACAAAGGCCTCAGCTCTCAGCTAAAAGCTAAAAGCCAAAAGCTGACAGCCCGCTACACCTTCCTCTCGAACCACCGCGACATTGTGCTCGATTCGGCTTTCCTTGACGTTTTGCTGTATAAGCACCACTATCCTACCACTGTTGAGATTGGTATTGGCGACAACCTGCTCATCTATCCCTGGATTAAGCGACTGGTACGTATGAACAAAGCCTTCACCGTCCGTCGTGGACTGACAGCCCACGAGATGATGCGCTCCTCGCAGCTGATGAGCCGCTACATCCACTATGCTGTTACACAGAAGCGTGAAAATATCTGGATTGCACAGCGTGAAGGCCGTGCCAAGGACTCTGACGACCGAACGCAAGAGTCCGTGCTGAAGATGCTGGCAATGGGTGGCGACATTGCCGAGCTGAACATCGTGCCGCTGACCATCAGCTATGAGTACGACCCCTGCGACTATCTGAAGGCACAGGAGCTCTTGCAGAAACATAACAATCCGGCATTCAAGAAGAGCAAGCAAGACGACTTGGAAAATATGCAGACGGGTATTATGGGATATAAGGGCCGTGTTCATTACTGTTGTGCACGTCCCGTCAACACTTGGATTGGGGAGCTGGACGGATTGCCCAAGAAAGAGTATTATGAGGAGCTGAGCCAACGGATAGATCGCGAGCTGCACAGCCACTACACGCTGTACCCCTGCAACTATATTGCCCTCGACGAACTGGAAGGTGGCAGCCGCTTTGTCGACCAGTACACACAGAAGGATGTTGACCGTTTCAACAGCTATCTGCAGGGTCAGCTGGCCAAGATCACGATAGCAGACAAGGATGACGACTTCCTCCGTACGACTATGCTCAATATGTATGCCAATCCGTTGCGGAACTACCAAGCCGCCATAGGGACAATGTAAAAATGTAATAATTTAACAATGTAAAAATTATGAGGCGCAGACGTTTTATCATTTTGTCATTTTTAAATTTTTACATTGCCGCCATGCTCATGGCGGCCTGCGAGACCGACAGCTACGAGAAGGGTGAGGGCAAGTATTCGCTCATGCAGGCTGATATGGCAGAGCTGTCAGTCAATGGTCAGAAACGTGCGATAGGCTTCGTGACCGATGACGGCGACAGCTATCAACTCACCAATCCCTATGCAGCGAAGTGGATTCAGACTGCCGACACCACCTACCGTACTATTATATATTATAATAAGGTAGAGAGCGGACAGGCTGAGATGAAGGCTGTCAGCACGGTGGTCACCCTATGGCCCATAGCCCACTGGCGATTCAAGGAACAGTCTCAAGACCCCGTAGGCTTTGAGAGTGCATGGTTAGCCAAGAATCGCCGTTATCTGAATGTAGGATTACTGATGAAGACGGGTCGTATCGACGATGAGGAACTGCCGCATAACGTCGGCTTGGCTCAAGACACCATCATTACCCATACCAATGGGCACCGTACTGCTTACTATCGTCTGTTGCATAGCCAGAACGGTATTCCGCAGTACTATACCAACCGCCGTTACGTCAGCATCCTGCTGCCACAGCCGTTACCAGATACCATCACTCTCTCACTGCAAACCTTCGATGGTACTGTCCGACGAACCTTCGTTCCTTGATGTTCAGGATTATCCGTTCTTTTTGTTCCTATAGATAGCTACGCCTATCACAACAATTAAGACGACAGCAATAATGTGAATCCAATCCATAATCGTTTTCTTATTACTATTCTATTATTTGATGATAACCTTGCGACCGTTCCGGATATAGATACCGGGATGCAGTTGACTGTCATCCACACGAACGCCGGTTAGTGTATACGTATATCCGTCGTAGACCGGTTCAGCAGCCAGCTGGTTGATACCTGAAGGATTGGCAACTGTAACATTCAGGTTTGACAAGCCTAAATAGTAGTGAATGGTGGTTCCGCCGGCCTTCTTTGAACTGACATAGTTGGATGCGAAAATCACTTCCTTGGCCGACCCGGTCCATACATTATTATTATCTATTTCACCCACGGAGGCAACGAGTGTTTTGTTGTCGTTGTTTTGTCCGGTGACAGTCAGCTCCACTTTTGTCAGTTCGTTATTGTGGGCTGTCAGGGTCAGCGTATTGTAATTATAGAGTCGGAGCTCATTGTCGTCGGCATACTGCACTTTTCCATCCATACCATAACTATAGGTGACGGTGACGCCGTCTTGCTCGAACGTGATGGGGGTGCGTTCCCAATAGTAACGCAGGTTGTCTGATCCGCTCCAGTCGACACCGAGCGTAGCCTTGTTAAGGGCTATCTCAAAGTTGTCAGAGGTAGGCTCCTCGAGAGCCTCACCACCATAATCAAACGGAGTTTCCTTGTTATCGCCCCAAATATACTCCTCCAACCCTTCGTAGTCGACAAAGGGGTTTCGGTTGCCCTGGAACTGCCAGATGGTTTCGTTGCGAGCCCGTTCCTTGTCGCTGACAGGGTCGTCCTTGGACCATCTCATAAGCATGTCCAAAGCCCAGGGTGCAAAGGGCTGATAGGGGTCGTCACTTTCTGTGTCAAACATGTCGCTGACCCATGTGCCACAGTGACTGATGGCAAAAGAAGCAACTTCACCCGTTTTCTTTTTATCACCATCGCGGGTAGGCAGCCATGTGAAATAGTCTGGCTGATAACAAGTCACCATGTAGAAGTAGATGCGCGCCAAGTCACCCTTGTATTCGTCGTTGGGTTCGAAAACTCGGGTCTTGGTGGGGTTGGCTACCTGTTCAGCCCATCCCGGAGTAGAACAGCCCCCCTGCTTGCTCTTCTTGCTGAACCCTTCTGCTGACTGCCAGTCAACTTGTCCATCGGCTATTTCGGCATAACAGAGGTCGCTGCGGTTGTTGTTGCAGACGGCATCGGTGGGAATCAGATGCACAAGGTCGGAATACATCGGACGGACGTCATCATAGGATTTAGTACCGCTGGCAGTTGCATCTGTAGGATTAAACCATTTTTTCGGCATTGAATGTTCGCGCTGGATGCCTTTTACACCTTCCTCCTTGCCTGAGCCCGTTCCATGGGGATAGGTATAGAGCGGATAGCGTGAGATATTTGAATACATATCCCATATCACGTCCTGGCCATCGATGTTTCTGGCATCGGAAACATTGTAGGCTTCCCATAAGTCATCATATTCCACCACCGATGGATTCTTGATGATCTCGAACAGCGCAGTCTTCAATTCTGCACCACATTTTCCGTGCGCCCTCTGATAATAGGTGCCCGTATTGTTTGGTCCCTGAGCCATGAGGGTCAAGCAAAGGGTGAACCCGCAGGTGATAACAAGTAGTCTTTTTTTCATAATCATTCGTTTTAGGTGCTGCAAAGTTACAAAAAACTTTGTAAAGTTGCAAAGTTTTTTGTAACTTTGCAGGCGAAACTATCAATAAGTATCAATGAAGTATACTCTTCTTTCTGTATTCCTTGTCATTGCGCTAACGGTATCAGCAGTGTCTATTGATTCCCTGCGGGGCTCCATTTCGCGTGTGGAGGGGAAAGAGAAGTCGGAAGCCTACGAACAGCTATATCACGCCCTTGACGAAGAAGGACTGGTAGAGCCCATGTTGGAATGCCTTAATGAATGGGTGGCTCATGAACAGAAGGAAGGTAACGTGAAGAACGAGGCACGTGTTCGCTGGAACAAGATAGTGGTGATGACCAACTATGTCACTGACAGTCTGTTGTTGGAGGAGGCGCCTGTCCAGATGACTTGGTTTATGCATCATAATGAGTGGGAGTATTATTACGACACCTGGGATAGTAAGGCCAATGTCTATCTTTATAGAGAACGCGTACAGACAGCTCTTCGTGAAGCTCACAACATTTTGGATGATGCCAACTCGCGCCAGAACAATTTCGGACGTGCTGTCGCCTATCAGCTGATGGGTATCATCTATGAGAGTATCGGACAGTACGAATATGCCATTGAGGTGTTTCGTCAGTGTCTGGGACAGCTGAAAGACAGCTATCGCGACAGCGAGGTCCTGACAAATGCCTATGACTATCTCTGTCAGACGCTCGACGAACGGGGGGACTATCAAGAGGAGCTGAAGATAACACAAGAACATGAGGCATGTGTACAGGAAAGGATTCGCAAGCATCCGTCTTCACGCAAAGCCTTTATCGGCAGCTATGTCGCATGTGTCTGCAACAAAGCCTCGGCACTGATAGGTCTCAAATGTACTGAAGAAGCGTCAAGAGAAATCCGGCGTGCCGAAAAACTGATGGAGGAACAGGCTACGCCATTGGCTAAATACCGTATACTGCTGGTTAAAAGCCGCCTGTCGTTAGTCAGTGGTGACGCCGTGCAGGCTATGGCCTATTTCAACGACTTGAAACGCCTTGACATCCATGCCGGAGGAGAGATAGAACTTCTGCGTGCCGATATCCTGAAAAAGATGGGGCGCACTGAAGAAGCTGCCCAGCTCTATCGCGGACTCTACTTGAGTAAGGACTCGACCTTCACCCGTGACATGCGTATTCAGCTGGATGAATTGAATACACTCTACAAAGTCGAAGAGCTGGAGATCAAAGGCAAGCTGCAGCAGTCGCTGTTTGTCATCGGCATCTGTGTCCTGCTCTTTGTCGGCTTGCTGATTTATACCATCAGCCGCTATCGCGCATCCCTGAAACTTGAAAAGGAACACCAACTGCTGGTGACCAGTAACGAGAAGCTGGAGCTGAGCTACAAGAAGCTGAAAATCGCCAACCGTCAGGCTGAAGAGTCGTTGAGGATGAAAACCAATTTCATCCAACAGATATCGCATGAAATACGTACACCGCTGAATATCCTTTCGGGATTCACACAGGTTGTGACAGCGCCCAACATGACGCTCGACGAAGATATGAAGAAGGATGTCAATGCACGCATCACCGAGAACACCAACCGCATCACCAATCTGGTGAACAAGATGCTGGCCCTGAGCGATGTCAACAGCCGTACGGTCATTGAGTGTAACGATGATGTTCCCGCAGTCCAGATTGCAGCCCAGGCCACAGACGCCTCACATATTGCCGTTAACCCAGACTTGCAATTCGAGATGCAGATAGCTCCGGAGGTGGAAAATCTGGTACTCCATACCAATGCCCAGGAGGCTACGCAGGCTCTGGTCATGCTGCTTGACAATGCCCAAAAATTCCTTCACGACAAGGTGGCTAAGGAGGTGAAGCGAGGCCATGTCAGCCTGCTATTGACGAAGCGTGGCAAGATGGTAGACTTCGTCGTCGAGGATGACGGTATTGGTATTCCCCAAAAGGATGCTGAGCGCATCTTCGACGAATTTGTCCAATTGGACGAATACTACGATGGTACTGGTATCGGACTGACGATAGCGCGCTCTATAGCCCGTCGCATGAAGGGTGATGTCATTCTCGACACATCTTACACGCAGGGTGCCCGCTTCATCCTGTCATTGCCCGCCTGACAACGACATTATGAGCACGTCCCAAACGGCAATGATATGGCAGATGCTGCCAGCCAGCACGAAGAAGTGGAAGACGGAATGCATGTAACGCTTGTTGTGGAATGTATAGAAGAGAGCGCCTGTGATATAGCAGACGCCCTCTGCTATAATCCATACCACGGCGGCTGTCGACACCGAGTCGACGAGCGGCTTGAAGGCGACAAGCACGCTCAGTCCCATAGCTATAAAGCAGGCGGTCTCCATGTTCGAATGTTCCTTCAGGCGTACAAAACTCACGATAGTACCGGCAATGGCGCACAGCCAGACAAACGAGAAAAGGCTCCACCCCCAATAACCCTGTTCACGCAAAGCCGTCAGCGTCAGTGGCGAATAGGAACCGGCTATGTGCCAGTAGATGGCCGCATGATCCCAACGGCGCAGCCGTTCCTTCCACGGTGACCTTCGTGGCATGGCGTGATAGAGCGTCGACGACACATACGACCCCAGCATGCCAAAGAGGTAGAGTCCTACACCCCACCGTGCCCACGAGCTGTCGCCCTGAAAGGTGATGACGAGAAACACAACGCCAACAGCCACAGCCAGCACGATGCCTGCTGCGTGCGACCATGAGTTCCAGAGTTCTTCACGATGGGTATATTTAATGGCCATGGACTACTTTCTATTCTGTCCATAAAACGTAATACATCTCCTGTTTATTGCCTTAGCAATCAAAAACTTACCATTCTCTTTCTATTTTGAGTGTCCCTTACGCCGGAAAGGAATGTCAGTTTGCACTTGTTCCAACGCTTGTTTCAAGTTGTTCCCATGCTGAAAACAGTTTGTTTCCTTGGGAGAAACAAGTTGTTTCTGCCAAGGAAACAAGTCGAAACTGGTATGATAATCAATGTGTTATGCCGTTTTTACCACAATAGCCCACCCTTTTCAATGAACCGTATGACGTTATAACCAGGTTCTTCACTTTCTTTCGTTTTTTATTTCGCCATTAGCGATACAGCAAAGCCACCACCAGGAGCTTCAGTCAGCTTGAGCACATCGCCCTTCTTGACCACACGCTTGCTGATGACATAAGCCTGGGGATTTGTCTCATAATGGGCATCCTTGGCATCAGAATAGATGGTGCAGTCGTACTTGCGGCCTTTGTCCAGGAAGTCGAGCCTGATGACGCTCTTGTGGCCGTTTTCGTCGCACTTGCCTCCAATGAACCAGTTGTCGGTACCCTTGGCCTTGCGGGCTACGGTGATGTAGTCAGCAGGTTCGGCCTCAAGGTAGATGCTCTCGTCCCAGTCGCAGGCCACGTCGCGGATGAACTGGAAGGCATCGTCGAACTTCTCGTAGTGCTCAGGCAGGTCTGCAGCCATTTGCAGGGGCGAATACATCGTCAGATAGAGGGCCAGCGAACCGGCGATGGTGATGCGTGCCCATGAGGTGTTGTCGCTCCAGGTGTTTAGCTTGGTGACAAAGATGCCCGGGGTGTAGTCCATGGGGCCGCCCTGCAGACGTGTAAACGGCAGGATGCAGGTGTGATCAGGACGAGAACCGCCAAAGGCCTCATACTCTGTACCTCGTGCACTCTCGTTTCCTACGAGGTTGGGATAGGTGCGGCAAAGACCTGTAGGACGCGTGGCCTCATGGGCGTTGACCATGATGTGATGCTTGGCAGCCTCCTTGACGACATAGAGATAGTGGTTGTTCATCGACTGCGAGTAGTGGTGGTCGCCACGAGGAATGATGTCGCCCACATAGCCCGTCTTCACGGCATCGTAGCCATATTTGTTCATGAGCTGGAAGGCCTTTTCCATGTGGCGCTCGTAGTTCTGCGTCGACGACGACGTCTCGTGGTGCATCAGCAGTTTGACACCCTTGGAGTGGGCATAGTCGTTGAGCATCTTGATATCGAAGTCGGGATAGGGCGTCTGGAAGTCGAAGACGTCGCGCTTCCACATGTTTGCCCAGTCTTCCCATCCCACGTTCCATCCTTCGACGAGCACCTGGTCGAGACCATTCTTGGCAGCGAAGTCGATGTAGCGCTTCACCTTCTCGTTGTTGGCAGCATGACGGCCATTGGGCTTGACGGTCTTCCAGTCAATCTGGTCGAGCTTGATGCTGGGGAACTCATCAGTGTAGTGCCATGATGACTTGCCTACTATCATCTCCCACCACACACCACAGTATTTTGTGGGGTGAATCCAGCTGGTGTCCTCCAGCTTACAGGGCTCATTGAGGTTGAGGATGAGGTTGCTGGACAGCATGTCACGAGCATCGTCAGAAACCATCACCGTACGCCAGGGTGTCTCACAAGGTGTCTGCATGCAACCCTTTAGACCAGTGGCGTCTGGTGTCAGATGGCTGACAAACGTGAAAGGTTTGAGATTTGAGGTTTGAGATGTGAGATTTGAATAATACTTTGAGGGCTGTGGGTTGGGTGTATAGGCATTGCTGCCACCACCCAATTGGGTCGTGAGTGCAGAGGTCTCTGCGTCTACCAGTTCGAGGTGCATAGTGGCATAGTCGGCACAGGCTGCTTCATGGATGTTGATATATAGGCCGTCCTGCGACTTCATCTGCAAGGAGGTCTGTACACCAGTCTCTGAGAATACGGCCACCGATGAGTTGCCCCAGTTGACAGCTTCCTTCATACGTCCGCGAATCTCGCTGAGCTTGGTCTCCTGAGTCTCCTGCTCCTGCGTGTCGTAGTCGCCAGGCAGCCACCAGGCGGTATGGTCACCAGTCATTCTGAACTCCGACCGTTCGTCCTTGATGAGGAAGTAGACGAGTTCGGGCTGTTGTGGAAACTCATAGCGGAAACCGATGCCGTCGTCGAAGACACGGAAGCGAATCAGCATGTGACGACGATGAAGACGGGGCTGTAGCTGCATGCCACCGTGACTTTTAGGCGGTGCTGTGCGCCATTGTTGCGACAGAGTCGCAACATACTCGTTGTAATGATTTCGGATGTCGCGTGTCTCACCCCATACGGGTTGCCACGTCTCGTCGAAGGTCGACGTCTCTTCTTTTTCCAAGAAGAAACCGTCCATGAGGTCGCGCTCGTCAAGTCCCATTGAGGCGTGTTTGTCCTTGGCCAGTTCCAGTCCAAGGTGTGAGGGTAGCACCACAGGGCGTCCCTTGTAAGTTACAGAATAGACCGGTCTGCCATCCTCAACGCTGAAATTCAACACCACATTACCATTGGGCGACGTCACGCTTGTGCCAAATGAGAAATGAGCAATGAGAAATGAGAAATTGATGAAAAGAAATAGTCGTTTCATATTATTTTCGTCCGCTTTGTTTGATTAATGTGCTTATTTCGTAGTTGAGGTCGTCAGCGGCAAGGAGCTGCTCGATAGTAAGGTGCATGCGATAGCGCCAATAATGCCGTGGGTTAGCTGGAATATTGATGCGCTCTGCGTTCTGATCGGGCAGACGCAGACGCTCATCGATGCTCAGCCAGTCTTGCAGCGACAGGAGACAAAGCATGGAAGGCGACGTCAGCTGACGACTGACAATATCCTTTGCCAACCAGCCAGGTAGCGGATGGGGTGCGTCACCGCTACGACGCAACGGACCATTGTAGTAGGCCTGTGTCTGCTCTGCATCTTCGTCCCACCACTGACGTAGCGTTGGCATGTCGTGTGTTGAGAAGGTGCATACACTACGGTAGGGATTGTGCGACAGCTTGCCGAAACGGATGTTCGAATCTTTCGGCATGGTCTGAATCTCCAGCGACAGGATGCGTAACTCGTTCATCACCCAGGGTACACAGTCGGGGACCATACCCAAGTCTTCAGCACAACACAGCATGCGTGTGGCCTGCGTCAGACGAGGCAGTTTCTTCATGGCCTCCTGATACCAGAAGTGGTTGTTACGGCGATAGAAGTAGTCGTTATACAAGCGATTGAAGTTGTATTTCTCACCTTCGTCCAGATTCTGGTAGGGAGCCTGATACTGCACGGCAATACGCGGATGCCAACGGTCTGAGCGTTTGTGGTCGACCAGGAACAGGTCGTCATGACCATGAATGCCATAGGCCTCTATCTCTTCACGGCTCAGGCCCAGGGCAGGACTGAACTGACCCTCCAGGCCAGACTTCTCAGGCACAGGAATCTCCCAAATACGGAAGAACCCGAGGACGTGGTCAATGCGGTAGGCATCGAAATATTGTGCCATTTTGCGGAAACGACGTACCCACCACTGACAGCCGTCCTTCAGCATCTCGTCCCAGTTGTAGGTGGGGAAGCCCCAGTTCTGGCCGTCGGCAGAGAAGGGATCGGGGGGCGCACCAGCCTGTCCATTGAGGTTGAAGTATTTGGGTTCTACCCAGGCTTCCACACCATCGCGGCTGATACCGATGGGGATGTCGCCCTTGAGCACCACACGGTTCTTACGGGCATATTCATGGGCACCGTGCATCTGGGCGTCGAGGTTGTACTGGACGTAGTACCAGAAGTTAAGTTGGCTATTGGCTTTGAGCTTTTGGCTATTGGCTTCCTTGGGCCACTCGGAGAATACGGCGGTTCCGTACTTGTCGCGGTTGACACAGAAGGCAGCATAGGGCACGAGCCATTCCTTGTTTTGTTCGAAGAACTCCTTATAGGTGGCACGGCGACTGATGGTGGCCCACTCCTGCTTAAACAGAATGCGCAGATAGTCCATCTTTGCCTTGAACATACGCTCATAGTCAATCTGTGGCAAGGCATTCAGCTCTTGTCTCAGCTCCTCATATTTAATCTTTAATGTTTCATCTTTAATCTCAGGAAGCTGACGGAAGTCCGTATATTGCGGATGTAGAGCGTAGATGCTGATGCTGTTGTAAGGATAGCTGTCCTGCCAGGTACCTGTCATATTGGTATCGTTGATGGGCAACACCTGTAGGAAACGCTGGTTAGTCTTGGCAGCCCAGTCAATCATGAGTTTCAGGTCACCAAAGTCGCCTACACCGAACGAGCCCTCGCTACGCAGTGAGAAGATGGGTACGACAACGCCTGCTCCCTTCCACGGATAGATGGGGAAATAGGCTTGGGACAGTTCGTAGACCATCACGTCATTGTCACTCAGCAGGGGAAGGTCGATAGTGCGGTTTGCACCCTGTTCCCACATGGGTGTGAAGTCGGGTTCGGTGTCAAGGATGACAAACTTAAACTCGAACTGTCCGACAGGCAGCTTGTGAGCATCGAGGCTGACCACCCACTCGTGGCATTCGTGCTCAGTCATGGGAACGGCCTTCTTGATGTCCCAGGCACCTAACAATGCTGGTTCACCGATAATGGCCAGACGCTCGCCAAGTCGCAGCTGTGGAGCACGGACTTTCAGGCGAACTGTTCGTACGTATTCTGTTTTGGTACTAAACTCGCGCTTGCGGGCCATGATACATTCTGTGAAGGCAGAGCTGTACATATAGCTGTCTTCAGGAATATCAATCCAGTGGTCGTAAACCGTATAACGACTGGCCTTGCTGGTTGCAAACTCCAGACGGTGGGGCTCCACAAGCCACTCGTGACGAGCTTCTTCGTCACCGCGAAGCAGACTGTAATAATAGTCGATGAATGCACCTTTGTGCGTTATAGTCAGCTCCACGAACCAATGGTAGCCATCAAGGGTGGTCATCTTGTGTTGCGAGCTCTTCGTAGCATCTTCTGACAGGATGTTCAGCACCAGATCCTCGCCGAACGAGGTGCGGTATTCCACATTAAATAGTATCTTCATATTATTAGTTTTAATTGTTTGTGCAAGCATTTGTTTTAGTCTTTATCACACCTACGCTCAAAGCACCGGCAATGAGCAGGACACCAGAGACAATCATCATGGTTGACTGATGGCCGCCAACCAGTGAGAAAACTGTACCGCCACAGAGTGCTGCAACAATCTGAGGCAGGCAGATGGTACCATTGAACAAGCCCAAATATGCTCCCATATGACCATAGCCTTCGAGAGCATTAGTAACAAAGGTAAACGGCATAGCCAGCATAGCAGCCCAACCACAACCGATAAGCAGGAATGGTACAATCTGACCGTATTGGTTAGGTACGAAAGGTATCATGGCAAAGCCGATAGCACCAATAAGCAGACTGACAGCATAGGCCATCTTCATATTCTTAAAGCGAGGCAGTACTGTAGCCCAAACCACGGAGCCGACAGCCTGGATGGCATAGAGCACACCCGTCCAGTTGGCTGCCACCTGATATCCCTCGGACGTGGGGTCGGTAGTACCCCAGACAGTCTCAGCGACAGCATCGACAACATAGGTCCACATGTAGAGGAAACCGGCCCAGCAGAAAAACTGCACCAGTCCGACCTTCCAGAAGGTTGAGGGGGCATTCTTCAACAATACGAACCAGTTGGCAGAGCCTTCTTCCTTCTCCGTAAGGCCGTGATATTCAGCATACTCCTGTGGTGGCATCTCCTTGACCTTGCTGGTGGTGTAGAACACACAGAGTATCAGAATCAGTGCGCCGATATAGAACGACCAGATGACAGAATCAGGAACGACACCCTCTGGAGCCACGTTGCTAAGACCTATGGCCGTGAAGATGAAGGGGAACAAAAAGCCCATTACGGAGCCGGCATTGCAGAGGAATGACTGGATGCTATACGCTTTGGCTTTCTGCTCCTCGTTAACGACATCACCGACAAGCATCTTGAATGGCTGCATAGCCATGTTGATGCTGGTGTCGAGCAGCATGAGAGCAATCAGGCCGAAGATGAGTGCAGCACCCACCGTCATACCGAATGAGCCGGCATTGGGCAGTAGGCACATCACTGCTACGGCAACAGCAGCACCAACGAACAGATAGGGTATGCGGCGCCCAAAACGACACCACGTCTTATCGCTCAGCGTACCTACAATAGGCTGCACCAGAATACCCATCAACGGTGGCAGTATCCAGAAGAAACTCAGGTCATGAGGATCAGCACCCAATGTGCGGAAAATACGCGAAATGTTGGCAGACTGCAGGGCATATGCAATCTGAACGCCAAAGAACCCAAAACTGAGGTTCCACAAACTCCAAAACGGTAAATTAGGTCTTTGTTTCATATCTCTTATCTTTTAACTCTTATCTCATATCTCATCTTGTAGTACCACGGATGACCAAGCGCGTTCTTACAATGCGGCGCTCGGCCTTCTCAAGAGGAATGCGACCTTCGACATGACCAATCAGAATGTCGGCAGCTTCTTCGCCCACCTTGACACCACGCTGTTCAACAGTAGTCAGCATGGGGTCACAGGCAATGGCACGATAGCCGTTGGTAAAGCCACAAATGCTGATATCCTCAGGCACTTTGAAACCCATGCGCTTGGCTGTATAGAGGATACCGATAGCTGTGTCATCGTTGACGGCAAAGAATCCATTGGGTGGTGTCTCCATCTGCAACAACTCTGGGGCTATGGTCTCAGCATCGGCACGATTGTCGCAAATGCGCGTCAAGGACTCGTCGTACGTCAAACCATGTTTCAGGAGTGCATCCTTATAGCCATTAAAGCGGTTCTTCGAAATCTCCAATGTCATGGCGGAACCGAAGAAGGCAATACGGTTACAACCAGTCTCTATCAGGTGCGTCACTGCATTGAAGGTTCCCATATAGTCGTCGACCACCACACGGCTTGCGTTCACGCCCGTACATATTCTATCATAGAACACCACCGGTATACCAGCTTCCATTAGGTTCAGAAAATGCTGATAGTCCTTCGTGTCCTTGGCCTGCGACACGATGATGCCACACACTTTGTTTTCATAGAACCACTGACAGATGCCTGCCTCACGCTTATATTGCTCCTGACTCGTGGCCACCATAATACGATAGCCGCGTCTGGCAGCCTCTTCCTCAATGCCCGCAAGCACCGAGGCAAAATAGTAATGTACGAAGTTTGGCACGATGACACCAATCACTTTGATGGGTTGCACCCTTGAGTGGCGAAGCGATTCTGCCAGCACATTAGGGATGAAGTTGTGTTCACGGGCATACTGCTGGATAGCAGCCCTGCGCTCTGCCGAGATGCGGGGGGAATCTTTCAGCGCACGCGAAACAGTAGCCACCGAGATACCAAACTCTCGGGCTATGTCCTTCATTGTCAATGGCGTTTTCTCTTTCATCTGGTTCTTAGTTTTTATACAGAGCGGAAACATTTCGTACGCTTCTGCATGCAAAGTTATTGAAAAGTTCCGTTCGTTGGAATCATACCTTATTTATTTATTAACAAACGTCAATGCAAACGTTTGCACAAACCTAATAACGTATTTATATGAAAAAAAGTATCAATGAATTAAAACAATTCATATCTTTGCACTTGATTTAAATCAAATCTTTCGAATTTCGAGAACAAACATTATATTATACTAACTTTAAAAAATGAATTGATGAAGCAGGTAAACATTAAAATTCCGTTTAGGATGCTCGTCCTCATGCTTGGACTATTCCTATCGGTAGGAGCCTTTGCGCAAATAGACGTCAAAGGTCATGTTAAGGATGCTATGGGTGAACCAATCATCGGTGCTACTGTACGTGTGGTCGGAACACAAACCGCCACGGTCACTGACTTCGATGGTAACTTCGTCCTGAAAGCTAATCAGGGTGCCGACATCAGCGTCAGCTATATCGGTTATCAGACAGCAACAGTCAAGGCAGCACCCTCTATTGAGGTGATTCTGCAAGAAGATGCTACCATGCTGGAAAATGTGGTGGTTATCGGTTATGGTGTTGCACGTAAGACAGACCTGACAGGTTCTGTAACGGCTATCAAGCCTGACGAGAAGAACCACGGTTTGATTACCAGTGCTCAAGACATGATTCAGGGTAAGATTGCCGGTGTGAATGTCACCACTGGTGGCGGTACTCCTGGTGGTGGTGCTACCATCCGTATTCGTGGCGGTTCGTCACTGAACGCCTCTAACGACCCGCTGATCGTGATCGACGGTCTGGCTATGGACAATCAGGGTATCAAAGGTGCTCCCAATGCCCTGAATATGGTTAACCCGAACGATATCGAGTCGTTCACTGTGCTGAAGGATGCTTCAGCTACTGCTATTTATGGTAGCCGCGGTTCTAACGGTGTCATCATCATCACGACCAAGAAGGGCCGCTCCAACCAGAAGCCACATGTCAGCTACAATGGTAATGTGTCGTATTCGATGAAGAAGAAGACCCTCGACGTGCTGGGTGCCGACGAGTATCGCAACTTCATCAGGAATTACTACGGTGCAGACTCTGAAGCAGCTGCTTTGTTGGGCGATGCCAATACCGACTGGCAGGACGAGATCTTCCAAGGCGGTATCGGTGTTGATCACAATGTCACTGTTGCCGGTGGTCTGAAGAATATGCCCTACCGCTTTAGTGCAGGCTATACCAATCAGCAAGGTATCCTCAAAGGTTCGAAATTCGAGCGTACAACGGCCAGCATTACATTGAATCCTTCGCTTTTGAAGGATCACTTGAAATTCAATATCAACGGTAAGTTCATGCATTCGTTCAACCGTTATGCCAATGAGGCTGCTATCGGTGACGCTACCCGTATGGACCCCACACAGCCCAAGTACTCCACCGATCCCGCCTTCGGTAATTATAACGGATACTGGCAGTGGAGAGATAGTGGTTCGTCGTTAAACGACCCCTTCTATCCCACAATGTGGAACCGCAATACAGTGGCAAACCCGCTGTCTCGTCTGGATGAGAAGAACGACCGTGCCAACTCGTTCGACTACATGGGTAACATTGAGATGGACTACCAGATTCACGGTTTCGAAGACTTGCGCATTCACATGAATGCCAGCGGCGACTGGGCCAACGGTAAGCAGAAGACAGACTACGCAGCTTGGGGACCCTCCAACTTCTATTATGGCAACAGCGGTTACTCTTATGAGAAGAAGTACAACCTGACCTACTCTGCATACGCTCAGTATTATAAGGACTTCCTGAAGACCCAGCACTTTGACATCATGGCCGGTTACGAATGGAGCCATACTAAATATGAAGGCGATAGCTACTATGCTGGCATGTACCCCCTGACCACCCGTCAGGTCATCACTCATGACGACGGTACCACGGAGCCTGCCGCAGGCAAGGCATATAATGCCTCAACTTCTATCTGGAAGTCTGAGAGCTACCTCGTCAGCTTCTTCGGCCGTGCTTTCTACAATGCCTTCGACCGTTATATGGTAACCTTCACACTGCGTCACGACGGTTCCAGCCGCTTCAAGGAGCACTGGGCAACCTTCCCGTCTGTAGCTCTCGGTTGGAAGATCAACGGTGAGTCCTTCCTGAAGGATGTCACTTGGATGGACGAACTGAAAGCCCGTTTCGGTTGGGGTAAGACCGGTCAGCAGAATGGTATTGGCGACTACAACTATTTCGCTACTTATAACGTCAATATGACGAACACCGACGGACGTTATCCTATTCTTGGTGTCAACGACGAGGGTCTGCTCTATCGTCCTGATGCTTACAACCAGGATCTGAAGTGGGAGACCACCACGACAACCAACGTCGGTTTGGACTTCACCTTCTTCCACAACCGCTTCAGCGGTAGTGTTGACTACTACTATCGTAAGACCACCGACCTGATCAACGATGCTTCTGTATCGGCTGGTTCTAACTTCCGTAACATGGTACGCTCGAACATCGGTTCTCTGGAAAACAAAGGTATCGAGGCTTCTCTGACCGTACGTCCTATACAGAATGACACATGGCAGTGGGAGGTTACTGGTAACTTCAGCTACAACAAGAACAAGATTACGGAACTGACCGGTGAGTCATCGCTGGTAATGACTGGTGGTATCTCTGCTGGTACCGGTAACCAGTGTCAGGCCCACTCCGTAGGCTATCCCCACAACTCATTCTACGTCTACCAGCAGGTTTATGGAGAGAATGGACAGCCCCTCGAAGGCGTCTATGTCGACCGCAATGGTGATGGTCAGATCAATGACTCCGACCGCTACTTCTATAAGAGTCCCGATGCTCCTTACACAGCAGGTCTGAGCTCTCGCTTACAGTATAAGAGTTGGGACTTTGGCTTCAACCTGCGTGCCAGCTTCGACAATTACGTCTATTGGGACAAGGAGGCTGGTTACTCAAACGTTTCGAAGCGCTACGACTCCTCATTCGGCTATCTACAGAATGTCATTCCAGGAGCCGTCGAGCGTAACTGGTCGACCTACGACCACGCCCTGTCCGACTACTTTGTCCACAATGCTTCATTCCTGAAGTGTGACAACATCACGCTGGGTTACTCGTTCAAGACTTGGGACGACTTCCTCAACGGTCGTGTCTACCTGAGTGCTACCAATGTGTTCACCATCACGAAGTACAAGGGTATCGATCCTGAGGTATTTGGCGGTATCGACAACAACATGTATCCGCGTCCCTTCACTGTACAGATGGGTGTTAACCTCAACTTCTAATTTAGTACACCATAATATAAAAGGAATAAAGTCATGAAAAGATTCATCAAAAATATAATCCCGGTTGCAGCAGCCACGCTGCTTCTCGGTATGACCTCATGTACCAAGGACCTGGACGTGACACCAATCGACCCCAGTAAGACCATGGTACCCGACGAGGCCGCATTGTACACCAAGTGCTATGCCAATATGGCTCTGCAAGGTCAGACAGGTCAGGGCGGTGATGTCGATATTGACGGTCTGGACGGTGGTACGGCAGGTTTTGTACGCCAGTTGTTCAATGCTAACGAGTTAACGACCGACGAGGCAATTTGTGCCTGGGGTGACCCAGGTATTCCTGCCTTCAACTTCAACCAATGGGATGCTTCTCATCCCATGTTGCAGGGTTTCTACTATCGTTTGTTTACTGGTATTGCCTACTGCAACCACTATCTGGAGGTTTGTGCAGGTGTCGATGCCACTCGCGAAGCTGAAGTTCGCTTCCTCCGCGCCTTGTATTACTACCACCTCATGGACTGCTTCGGCAATGTGCCTTTTGCTACCAAGCTGATGTCTACATCACCTGAGCAGATTCAGCGTGCCGACCTCTTCAAGTGGATTGAGGAGGAACTGCTTGACGTGAAGGACAAGCTGATGACTCCCGCCGTTCGCAAGGACACCGACAGCGGCTATGGACGTGCCGACCAAGATGCAGCCAACCTGCTGCTGGCCCGCCTCTACCTGAATGCAGAGGTTTATACCGGTAATGCCCGTTGGGCAGAAGCTCAGCAGTTTGCCGAGAAGGTCATCAATGGCCCTCACAAGCTGTGGACACAGGGCATGAACGGCTTCAGCGCCTATCAGATGCTCTTCATGGGTGACAACGGCAGCAACGGTGCTTCTCAGGAAGCTATCCTTCCCATTTTGCAGGATGGTATCAAGACAACAGCATGGTGTACCTCCTTGTTCCTGATGGCTTCCACATGGAAGGGTGACATGGATACTGAGAGCAACTATGGTACCAGCGAGTTCTGGGCTGGTAACCGTGCCCGTAGCACGCTCGTTGCTAAGTTCTTCCCCAACAACAACGCACCTGCTCTCTCCATCAAGGAGACACCTATCGCTGCTGGTGACGACCGTGCCCTGTTCTACGGTATCGACCGTGAGCTCGTCGTAACCGTCCCCACAGAGTTCACCTCTGGCTACTCTGTTGGCAAGTACCGCAACACCTATGCCAGCGGCGGTTCTTCTCACAACTCACAGTTTATCGATACAGACTTCTTCCTCATGCGTTCTGCAGAGGCTTACCTCATTGCTGCTGAGGCTGATGCCCGCCAGCATGGAGGCACTACATCTGATACAGGCAAGAACTATATCAATGCCCTGCGTCAGCGTGCCAACACCTCGACTCTGAACAGCTACTCGCTGAATCAGATTTTGGACGAGCGTTCACGTGAGCTCTACTTCGAGGGCTTCCGTCGTACCGACCTCATCCGCTACGGATTCTTCGGTGGTAACGACAGCGGCAAGTACCTTTGGGAGTGGAAGAGCGGAGCACAGAACGGTGCTGCTCTCCCAGCCTACCGCAACCTGTTTGCTATCCCTGCAGAGGATGTCAATGCTAACCCCAATCTAAAGCAGAACGAGGGTTATTAAGAGTTAAGAATTAAGAATTAAGAGTTATCGCGATGCGATTTACAATTAAGATATAAGAGTTATGAAGACATTATTAAAATCATCAATACTGATGGCGGCAGCAGGATTAGTGCTCCTTACCGGCTGTAAGGATGACAACGAGTCGAACCCCACCATCACACAGCCTAGCCAGTTTGTGCTCAACGAACCGGCTATTAAGGAGAATGTCGACCTGCAGAAGTCCTCCGTCCTGGCTCTTACTTGGTCACAGCCCACTCCCTACAACAACTACAATGCTCCTGTAGTACCGACTTATACCGTTCAGGTATCGCCGTCAGGCAACTTCAATCAGGCTTTCGATGCTAGCCTTGAGGACAATACGGGTGCAGACTACTTTGAGCTTGCTGAGACATATACCAATGGTCAGAATGCAGAAATCAGCACTGAGACGTTGAACCGCTCGATGGAAGAGCTCATGGGCTGGGAGCAGGCCACAGTTCCTGCTAAGCAGCAGATTGCACTGCGTGTGAAGTCTGCCATCCGCGACGCTTCTTTCAAGGAGTACAATGTTATCTATTCGAATGTGGTCAACATCATCACCATTCCCTATTACATTGAGCTCAAGCCCGCCGATCCTGAAATCTGGTGGCTTATCGGTGCCGACATAGCTGACGGCTCTTGGGGTGGCGATAAGGGTAAGTGTGTTATTCCGATGCAGACTATTGAAAACGCCGAATACGACAAGAAGACTGGTCAGGGTGAGATTACCTGGACAGGCTACCTCTCTGGAAACGGCTTCAAGCTCCGCGGCTCCATGGACGACAACTGGGCTACCCAGTGGGGTCAGGGCGACAGCTTCGGCAGCTATGTGAAGAACGATGGTGGTTCAGGCGACATTACCGTTCCTGCCGCTGGACTCTACACCGTGACATTGAACACCGCAGAGGATAAGCTGACCATCGATGCCTACGACGGCAACGTAACCGTATTTAGCGGTATGGCTATCTCTGGTTCGTTCAATGATTGGGGCGATACGCCGATGTCACCTTGTTCTACTGGTTGGGAGAATCACGACTGGTACATCTCGCAGCACCTCGATGCCGGTGCAGAGATTAAGATCAAGCAGGCCGATTCTTGGGACTACAACAAAGGTGGCTCATTCATCACTTATTCTGAAGGTATGTATGTCTATGGTGTCAGCAACGGTGACAACCTTGTCATTACCGAGTCTGGCGACTACCTGATTATCTTCAACGACATCACGGGTTACATCCGCTTCATCAAACAATAACTATAAGGAATTACGATTATGACTAAGAAAATATTATCATTGATAGCTTTTGTAGCGTCGGTAGCAGCTTGCACCGACGACTACAAAGACTGGGCAATACCGCAGGTTGTACCACAGCCAGCCTCTGTCACTTTCAGTGACGGAAGTGTCTCAGCAGTCGATGTCGTCAAGTTTGCCGACTTTGCGCCCGGACAGAGCACTGTCAAGGTGTGTAACATCACTGCTCCTACTTCATCAGAAGAGGCTTTTCTCCCCTCTTACTCCATCCAGATGGGTGACAACACTTACGACCTCACCGCTGCCGGTGAGATGGCCGTTGCTGACCTCGTCGCCTATGTCAATGACAACTACGGTAAGGCTCCTACCCAGCGCGACATTGCAGCAATTGTAACTATGTGGATAGGCAATGGTGCCACTGCCGTACAGGCTGGTACTGCCAACCTTCAGGTGAAGGCACTGCCTGATGCACCGTTTATCGACTCCGGCTACTGGCTCACTGGCGACTTCGCCGGTTGGAACAAGGAGGGTGCGCTGGCCTTCACACATGTGGGTGGCGGCGACGTCTACGACAACCCTGAGTTCCAGATTACCTTCACCACCACTGCCGATAACCAGTATTGGAAGATCATTCCGCAGGGCAACTACGACAATGACTTCTGGGCTGGCGGTGAGAAGGGTGTTGTTGGTACCGTTGTTGACGGCGATACCAGTATGGAGGGTAACCTCGTTACTGACAACCCGCAGGCTGGTAAGATTGAGCAGGCCGGCATCTACCGTATGACCATCAACATGATGAATTACACCTATAAGATTGAGAAGCTGCAGTTCGCACAGTTCGTCTACTTCATCGGAGCTACCGACGGCTGGGCTAATGCAGAGCAGAAGCTGGAGACCACCTCCTACGACGGTGTCTACACGGGTTACGTCTACTGTGCCGACCCGAACGGCTGGGGCAACGAGTTCAAGTTCCAGCGTGTGGCCGGTTCATGGGACAACGAAATCAACAGCGGCACCTTCACCGGTGGCATCACTGGCGACTTTGCCGATGGTGGCGGCAACATCAAGGCTACGGCTGGCGAGGGAGTCTACTTCGTGACGCTCGACCTTGCCGCCAGCACGCTGAATGCTGTACGCATCAACAACATGAACCTCGTAGGCGACTTCAACGGATGGAACCCCGGTGACGACGCACAGAAGATGACGTGGAATGCCACTGACTACTGCTTCGAAATCACCGGTGCCGGTGTGACGGCCAACGGCTGGAAGTTCACGGCCAACAACGACTGGGCTATCAACCTCGGTGGTAATGACAGTGTAGAACCATCGATGAAGATTGACGATCTGGTTGCCAACGGTAAGAACCTTGGTGCCGTAGGTTCTACCATCAAGCTCTATCCTACGCGCAAGACTTCTGACAAGATTTACTGCACAGTAAAATAGAATCCCTAACCTTGTTACAACCTTATAATCTACGTTTTCAGGCGGACGCCCCATCGGGTTGTCCGCCTGATTTCGGAAAATTGCAAATTTATTTGCATTTTCACTCACTTATTCGTATCTTTCACCCTTGGGGAAGATACTAACGTTCGGAAAATTGCAAATTTATTTGCATTTTCACTCACTTATTCGTATCTTTGTCGGCATTATGGAAGAAATAGAATTGAAATTTGATTTCAGGAACGTGCCCAAAGGGTGGCAATTGTGTTTCCTGAGTGAGTGTCCGAAGAAAGAGGAGTGTCTGCGACATTTGGCGGCAAGCCATCTGCCTGAAAGCCGTGACTGGGGACCAGCCATCTATCCTACAATGAAGATTGAGGAGAACGGCTGCCGTTTCTTCACGATGGGGAAGCCGACAAACATGGCGTGGGGGTTCAACACCCTGTTTTCCGATGTCAAGAGCAGGCATGAGAGACAATTGCGTGACAGCATGAAGCAATATCTGGGCGGCCACAGCAACTACTACCGCTATAACAATGGAGAACGACTGCTGACCGCCGAACAGCAGGAATGGATTATCCGGCTGTTCCAGCGGTATGGATACACCGAAGGGCTGACCTTCGACCACTTCACTCTGGTCTATGACTTTGATCACTAAAAGCCTGCATATCCTACACTAACGCCTGTTCACACAGGGATTTTCCGGCACCAAAATGGTGTCGTAGTCAGCATTTCCTACACCGGGAGGCGGTTTTATGAATCTTTAACTATAGTCCCAAGAATCGTCCGAATATTTGGTACGGGATGTCCGGACACTTCGTACAATCAGTACGAATACCTTGTACGGACAGTACCTGGTATTCGAACGGGATGTACGGGATATTCGGACGGCTGATGGGAGCCGTCCGGCTCTTGCAAAAGGCTATTCTTTTTTGTATCTTTGCACATGTTTTTAATGATTCAAAGCTTATGAAGATTACAAAAGTAAAAGAAAAGAATGGCACCATGCAGAAGCCAGTGAGCACTGAGCTGAGTGCTGTAGTAGAGCAGATGCGAAGTAAAAAGACACTCGACATGCGCGAAAAGCCCAGACTGCTGTTCAGTGCAACATTTGGAAGGGGTGGCTTTGACGAGGTGCGCAGTATGACAGGTCTGCTGCTGATGACCGCCGTGGCCGGCACGGAGCAGCAGGCCCGTGAGTGGCAGCAAGCGGTGATGCAGGTGCCTTATACAGTGTTGGCCTTCCGAAACGTGTTTAGCAAAGAACTGAACGTGGTGGTACGCGTAGCCTTTGCCGACGGACATGAGCCGGCGGAGGTTGGCGAGTACCTGAGCCTGCTGCAACAGGCTCAGTCGCAGGTGGCACCAGTCTATCAGTTGTTGACAGGCTGTCGGTTGCGGCGATGCGAAGTGTCGCTGGACTCAGGCTGTTCGCTATGCTACGATCCGCATGTGGGTTATCATGCTGAAGCGCAGTCATTTCCTGTCATTGTCAAGGACAGCAGTCCGTTGACGAAGTATCAGGATGTAAAGGTAGAGACTGACGGCAGCATCGAATGGTATCCCAGCTATGAGGAGCGTGAACAGTTGCGCATGGAGTATTACTCCTGTCTCTACCGTGCCTTAGAGGAACACCCTGATGATAACGATGAAGAGCAGGTTTTGGTGGCACTGGCAGACTACTGCCGAAAGGCGCGGTTAGAGGAAGAGGCTTGTGTGAAGCGTACCCTGTGGCAGTGTCGTTTCCAAGGACAGGAGGACCTGGTGCGCAAGATTTTCCGCTCTGCATACGTCCGCAGTTATCAGGGAAAGACCATCTCGCAGATGAATCAGAAGGAGCGCATCGCCCGCACCATCCGTGACTTCTTCGAACGCCGCTACCAGCTGCGCTACAATATGGTGAAACAGATGACGGAGTTCCGCCCCAACGACCAGCAGTTCCGACCGTGGCAGCCACTGACCGACCGCGACCTGAAGCGCATCGCCTTCGAGGAGATGCTGGAGGGTGGCCATGGGTGGATGGTTGACATAGAGCTGTATGTGGGCTCGTCGCTCGTTCCACGTTACAACCCCATCCATGAGTTCCTCGGTGGCGTGGGCCAGTGGGACCGGCAGCACGACTATATAGAGGAGTACGCGCGACGTCTGAAGACCGACTATGCCGATTGGCCCCGCTACTTCCACCGCTGGCTGCTGGCCATGGTGGCGCAGGCGATGGAGAAGAGCCGAGACCACGGGAACTCAATGGTACCGCTACTCATCGGTACGCAGGCCATGAAGAAGTCTACCTGGTGTAAGAACATCCTACCCTACCAGCTGCGCGAATACTACATGGACGACATCAAGATGGACAATGCCGAACAGGTGGAGCGCGTGCTGAGCCGCATGTGGCTTGTCAACATCGACGAGTACAATGCAAAGACCGACCGTGAGCAGGCCAAGATAAAACGTCTGCTGACAGAGAAGGATGTACAGGTCAGGAAGATGCGCTCTGACCAATATACCATGATGCCACGCCTCTGCTCGTTCATCGCCACCACCAACGACCGCCAGCCACTCTGCGACCCGACGGGTTCGCGCCGTTACCTGTGTGTGGAGATGACAGGGGTGGCCGACATGACTGGGAAGGTGAATTACAAGCAGATGTATGCACAGGCCGTATGGGAGATAGAGCATGGTGTCCAGTACTGGTTCTCGGACGACGATGAACGCGCCATCACCGAGCATAACCAGCGCTATCAACTGCATACGTCGATAGAGGAGGTTCTCATGGCATTCTACGAACCCGTTTCACGCGACAAGGAACATTTTCTGACAACCACCGCCATCCAACAGCAGTTGCGCCGGCACCTGCAGGCAGCCGACGTGCCCACACTGGCTAAGCTGGGCCGTGTCCTCAGGCACATGCACTACCCAGAAGGTGCCCAGAACGGCATCCGCGGCTATTATCTCAGTCCACGCCATCCCGCATAGTGTCGGATCTGGTGCAGGAAAATCCTGCATAACCCATTGACACTCAGCGTCAAGTGTAGGTTATGCAGGATTATGCAGATGTTTATGCCACTGCTTAGGTACTTATTTGTCAGGCGGACATTCCATCAAGGCTGTCCGCCTGACTTTTTGTATGCAAATATGTAGGCGGCGATGCATATTTATGAGCTTTTTGGCATAAATATAGCTGTTTTTAGGGCAAAAATGAATAAAAGATGCAGAATTTCTTTGCAGTTTGCATAATTTTGAGTACTTTTGCACGCGATTTTCGAATATATATGTATACATTATTATAATATTATGGCTGAACAATTAGAAGTGAAGGAGCTGGACCAGGTGGTTGTCCGCTTCTCAGGTGACTCTGGCGACGGCATGCAGCTGGCTGGAAACATTTTTTCTACCGTGAGTGCCACAGTGGGCAACGGTATCTCTACATTCCCCGACTATCCTGCCGACATCCGCGCCCCGCAAGGTTCGCTGACCGGTGTGTCTGGTTTCCAGGTACACATCGGTGCAGGCAAGGTTTACACGCCTGGTGACCAGTGCGATGTGCTGGTGGCTATGAATGCTGCTGCCTTGAAGACGCAGTACCGCTATGCCAAGCCTGGCGCAACGATTATCATCGACACCGACTCGTTCGGACCGAAGGATTTGGAGAAGGCACAGTTCAAGACCGAGGACTATCTGGGCGAGATGAATATTGACCCCGATCGTGTCATTCAGTGCCCGCTGACCACGATGGTGAAGGACTGCCTGAAGGATACTGGTATGGATAACAAGGCCATGCTGAAGTCGCGCAACATGTTTGCGCTGGGTCTTGTTTGCTGGCTCTTCGACCGTGACCTCAGTCTGGTATCTAACTTCCTGAAAGAAAAGTTTGCCAAGAAACCGGCCATTGCTGAGAACAACATCAAGGTGGTTCAGGCTGGTTACGACTATGGACACAATACGCACTCCAGTGCTATGAACGTCTATCGTATCGAGTCGAAAGAGAAGGTACCAGGACGTTATATGGATATTACGGGTAACAAGGCAACAGCCTATGGCCTGATTGCCGCTGCCGAGAAGGCCGGTCTTCGCCTTTATCTGGGCTCATACCCCATCACTCCTGCCACCGATATCCTGCACGAGTTGTCGAAGCATAAGTCATGCGGCGTCATCACCGTACAGTGTGAGGATGAGATCAGTGGTGCTGCATCAGCTCTGGGTGCTTCGTTTGCTGGTGCCCTGGCTGCTACTTCAACCTCTGGCCCTGGTGTCTGCCTGAAATCAGAGGCCATGAACCTGGCCGTTATCATGGAGCTGCCCCTGGTGGTCATCGACGTACAGCGCGGTGGTCCTGCTACAGGTCTGCCCACCAAGTCGGAACAGACCGACCTGTTGCAGGTGCTCTTCGGCCGTAATGGTGAGAGTCCCATGCCTGTCATCGCTGCCCTAAGTCCTACGGACTGCTTCGATGCTGTCTATCAGGCTGCCAAGATGGCTTTGGAGCACATGACACCTGTCGTGCTGCTGACCGATGCCTATGTGGCCAACGGCAGTGGTGCCTTCCGTCTGCCAGACATCACCAAGCTCGACGCCATCAATCCACCGTATGTTCCTGAGGAACTGAAGGGTAAGTGGACACCTTATATGCGAGCTGAGAATGGTACTCGCTATTGGGCTGTACCTGGACGTGAGGGCTTCACACATATCCTTGGTGGACTGGAGAAGGACAACCAGACCGGTGCCATCTCTACAAATCCTGAGAATCACGATTTGATGACACGTCTGCGCCAGCAGAAGATTGCCAATATCCAGGTTCCCGACCTCGAAGTGGAGGGTGACAAGGACGATGCTGACCTGCTCATCGTAGGCTTTGGTTCTACCTATGGACACCTGCACTCGGCTATGGATGAATTGCGTGCCAAGGGCTACAAGGTAGCACAGGCTCAATTCAAGTATCTGAACCCGCTGCCTGCTAATACTGCTGAGGTACTTTCGAAGTATAAGAAGGTGGTGGTGGCAGAACAGAATATGGGTCAGCTTGCTGCCTATTTGCGCATGAAAGTCGACAATTTCGTACCCTTCCAGTTCAACCAGGTTAAGGGTCAGCCATTCGTAGTAGAAGAGTTAGTCAACGCATTCGAGGACATTTTAAAGAAGTAAAGCAATGAGTACATATACAGCACAAGATTTTAAGAAAGGCCAGCCTCGTTGGTGCCCTGGTTGCGGTGACCACTTCTTCCTGGCTTCCCTGCATAAGGCTATGGCTGAGATTGGCGTAGCTCCCGAGAATATTGCAGTTATTAGTGGTATCGGTTGTTCGAGCCGTCTGCCGCACTACATGGCCACGTATGGCATGAATACCATTCATGGTCGTGCCGCGGCCATCGCTACCGGTGCGAAAGTCGCAAATCCCAATTTGACAGTATGGCAGGTTAGTGGTGATGGTGATGGCTTGGCTATCGGTGGTAACCATTTCATTCATGCTAACCGTCGTAATATCGACCTGAACATGATTCTGTTGAACAACCGCATCTATGGTTTGACGAAGGGACAATACAGTCCTACCTCACCTCGCGGCTTCGTTTCAAAGTCGTCACCCTATGGTACGGTTGAGGATCCGTTCCGTCCTGCCGAGCTTTGCTTCGGTGCCCGTGGACACTTCTTCGCCCGTTGTGTGGCTACCGATGCCAAAGGGACTGTTGAGGTTCTTCAGGCTGCCTATCAGCACAAGGGAGCCTCAGTCACTGAGGTATTGCAGAACTGCGTCATCTTTAACGATGGTTGTCATGAGGCCGTCTATAACAACGAGGGTCGTAAGAAGAACGCCATCTACGTCCGTCATGGTGAGAAGCTCGTCTTTGGTGAGAATAATGAGTTCGGACTCGTACAGCAGGGCTTTGGCCTGAAAGTTGTTGAAATCGGCAAGGATGGCTATACCCTTGATGATGTTCTTGTACATGATGCCCACTGCGAGGACAACACCCTGCAACTGAAGCTGGCCCTGATGGGTAATGGCGATGGCTTCCCCGTCGCTCTTGGTGTCATTCGCGATGTTGAAGCTCCCACCTACAACGATGCTGTTCATGCCCAGTTGGCAGAGGTTTCGGCACAAAAGAAGTATCACAACTTCACTGAGCTCCTTGAGACCAACGACACATGGGAAGTGAAATAAGTATAAAATAAGACGCAAAAGGTAGGGATTTTAAAAAGAAATCCCTACCTTTGCACTTTATAACAATACGAAACGTTTCGAAATGATAAAAGTTAAAGTCGTAAACCGCGGACATCAGCAGCTGCCGGCCTATGCTACGCCACAGAGTGCTGGCATGGATTTGCGTGCCAATTTGGATGCTCCTATTACGTTGCGTCCACTGGAGCGCAAGCTCATTCCTACAGGCTTACACATTGCTCTGCCTGAAGGCTATGAGGCTCAGGTACGTCCCCGTAGTGGACTGGCATTAAAGCATGGTTTGACCGTACTGAACACTCCTGGCACCATCGATGCCGACTATCGTGGTGAGATAGGTGTCGTACTCGTCAATCTGTCGCAGGAGGATTTTGTCATCAATGACGGTGAGCGCATCGCTCAGATGGTTATTGCCCGCCATGAGCAGGGTGACTTTGTGGTTGTCGAGGAGCTGGACGAGACAGAACGCGGTGAAGGCGGCTATGGACATACAGGCGTGAAATAATTCACGCCAAATGAGAAGTGAGAAATGAGAAATGAAGTAATGACATATCGCAGAGAGATAGGGACTGGCGCAAGGCGCTTTCTCCTTGCACTTCTCATTTCTCATTTCTCATTTCACATTTCTTTCGCCCAAGAGGGGCGTAAGTACGATGCTTTTTTCCTTGATGCCGTCTGCCAGCAGGAGAAAGGCAATCTTGATGCTGCTTTCGACCTGTTGTCACACTGCGTGGAGATAGACTCCACGCGTTCTGAAGCCCACTACTATCTGGGCAAATACTACATGGCCATGAAGCAGAAGGACAAGGCTCTGGCTCATGCTACGCGTGCTGCACAAATAGAACCGGACAATGCTACCTATCAGGAAACATTGGCCAATATGTATATCGGCAATCACCAGTATGACAAGGCCACAGCAGCCCTTGAGCGTCTCTATGCCACCAACCGTGACCGTGAAGACGTGTTGGGTATGCTGGTGCAACTCTACGAACAGCAGCAGGACTACGACAACGCCATCGATGCATTGGCACGTTTGGAGGTTGTCGAGGGCAAGAGTGAGCGTCTGTCGTTTGCCAAGAGCCAGCTATATACGGCGATGGGTAACAAACAAGCTGCTATTGCTGAAATGAAGAAGCTGGCTGACGAATACCCCTACGACCAGAACTATCGCTGCCTCTACGCCAATGCCCTCTATCAGAACGACCAGCAGAAGAAGGCTGTGACGCTTTATGGGGACATCCTTCAGGCAGAGCCCGACAACCGCAATGCGCAGCTGGCGATGCTTGACCACTACATCAATGCGAACGATTCTGTGCACGCCGCTGAACTCACTGAGCGTGCCTTGCTCAACAAGAACATGACGCAGCAGGACCGTGTGGCCATCCTGCGACAAGTCATCAGCGACAACGAGCGACAGGGTGGCGACTCCACGCGTGTGCTACAGCTGTTTCGTCGACTGCTGGACGCTCCCCAGGCCGATGCCGACATGGCACTGTTCTGTGCCAGCTATATGAATCTGAAGAAGATGCCGCAGGACAGTATCAGCCGTGTGTTGGAGCAGGCCCTGCAGATTGCTCCTGACAATGCGTCGGCTCGTCTGCAGCTGGTCAGCTATGCCTGGCAGGCAGCCAACAAAGACCGTGTCATCAGCCTTTGTCAGGAGGCCCGTCAATACAATCCTGACGAGATGGCTTTTTATTATTATCAGGGTATAGCATACTATCAGAAAGAGCAGCTTGACGACGCCCTGAATGCCTTCCAGAACGGCATCAGTGTCATTACCGAGGAGAGCAATCCTGAGATTGTCTCCGACTTCTATGCGGTCATGGGCGACATCCTGCACCAGAAGGGTAAGGAACAGGAGGCCTATGCTGCCTACGACTCGTGTCTGGTGTGGAAGGACGACAACATCGGGTGCCTGAATAACTACGCCTACTATCTCAGCGAGAAGGGGCAGCAGCTGGACAAAGCCGAGCAGATGTCGTACCGCACCATCAAGGCCGAGCCCAAGAATGCCACCTACCTCGACACCTACGCCTGGATACTCTTCATGCAGCAGCGCTACAGCGAGGCCAAGGTGTATATCGACCAGACCCTGCAATGCGACAGCGACACGTCGGCCGTGCTGCTGGAACATGCCGGTGACATCTACTACCATACCGGTGACAAGGAGAAAGCCATCACCCTGTGGCAGCAGGCTTTAGACAGAGCATCAGAGAAGTCGGAAGTCAAGGATGACCGCCGACAGATTCTCATACGGAAAATCAAACTTAAAAAATATCTGAAAGAATGAAAGCATTACGTTTTTTGACGATTGCCGCAATGGCAATGATGCTGACCATGGTCATCGCATCGTGTGGCTCCAAGCGCAAAGCTGTTAAGGAGACCCCAAAAGTAGCCACTGTTGACACATTGAAACAGCAGGCCTTCCTACAGAAGGTTACTGACAATGCACAGCATGCCCGTTTCATTACGTCGAAAGTGAAGTTCAGTGTAGAAGTCGGTGCCCGTGAAATGACACTCACCGGTAACCTCAAGATGAAGCGCGATGACGTTGTACGTCTGCAGCTGATGGCCTTTGGCTTTGTCGAGGCCGGACGCCTGGAGTTCACCAAGGAATATGTGCTCATCATGGACCGTATCAACAAGCTTTATCTGAAGGTACCCTACAACCAGCTCGACTTCCTGCGTAACAGCGGCATCGACTTCTATGTCATTCAGGCTCTCTTCTGGAACGAGCTGTTCCAGCCCGGCAAGGTGAAGGTCACCGACGAGTTGCTGCGCAGCTATAACTTGGAACCTGGTGCCGAGGACGCCGTCATTGCCATGCAGGATGGCAAGCTGTCGTACCGTTGGCTGGCTGATAACCTGACGGCCCGTGTCAAGATGGCCAACATCATGTACAACGACAAGTATCGTGGCAACTATCAGCTGAACTGGGACTATGAGGATTTCCAGGGCTTTAATCGCAAATACTATCCCATGGAGCATAAGATCTCCTTCAACACACCCGACAAGGAGGTGAAGCTGGGCATGATACTCAACTACATGGGTAACGAAGAGAACTGGGAGACCCGCACTGAGGTATCAAGCAAATACCGTCAGGTCACCGTCGAAGAGATTCTACAGCGCTTCATGTCCCTGTAATCGCTACAGATGAAGCGCCTGGCACTCATACTCTTACTATTTTCTTTTACGCTGGCTCCCTATGCACAAAAGCGCACGGCGAAGCCAGCGCAAAAGAAAACTGCCGTTACCAAAAAGGCAGGCAAATCGGGTAAGGCAAGTAAGGCAGGCAAGACGGGTAAGACCAAGACAGCCGTTACCACGCCCTCTGTGAAGGCCTTACAGAATGAGCGCCAACAAATTCAGAAGAAGATTAAGGAGCAGGAGCAACTGCTCAGCACCAACAAGAAAGACGTGCGTAAGCGCTTGCAAGATCTCATGATTATCAATACCGAGATTGAGGGCAAGCGTCGCACCATCGATACCATCCGCCACGACATCTCTAACCTCGATGTCGAGATAGAACGCCTGGGTACCCAGCTCGACATGCTTCAGAGCCAGCTTGAAGAGCGCAAGAAGAACTATGTCAAGTCGATGCGCTACATGCACCGCAACCGCTCTGCCCAGAGCCAGCTGATGTTTATCTTCAGTGCCGACAATCTGGTACAGGTGTTCCGCCGCCTGCGTTTCATGCGTGAGTATGCCTCCTACCAGCGTGCTCAGGGCGAAGAGGTGAAAGCCAAGCAGGAAGAGGTCAACCTGAAGTTTCAGGAGATGAACGTCGCCCAATCCAACAAGCGCAAGCTGCTGAACAAGGGAGAACAGGAACGTCGCTCGTTAGAGGGCAAGCAGGCAGAACAGCAGAACGTGGTGAACACCCTGAAGAAGGAACAGAAACAGATTCAGGGCATCATTGCCCAGCAGAAGAAAAAGGATGCAGCACTCAACGCCCAAATCGACCGATTGATAGCCGAGGAGGTGGCTCGTCAGAAAGCCCGTGCTGCTGCTGAGGCCAAAAAGCGTGCCGAAGCCGAGGCTGCCAAGAAGCGTGCTGCCGAGCTGGCTCGCAAGAAGGCTGCTGCCGAAGCTGCTGCCCGTGAGAATGCCCGTCGTATTGCTGAGGCCAAGGAAAAGGAGCGTCGTGCCAGGGCTGAGGCTGCTGCTGCACGAGACAAGAAAGAACGCGAGGCTGCTGAGCGCCGTGCCCGTGAAGCTGAGCAAAACCGCTTGGCCGCTGAACGCAAGGCCGAAGCCGAGGAGCGCGAACACGCCAAGGCCGTAGCCAGTGCCCGAAAGGAGGCCGACGATGCCTTGCGCATGCCCACCGAGGATATGCGTATCAGCGGACATTTCGAGAGCAACCGCGGCCGTCTGCCCATGCCTATCACCGGTCCCTATCGCATTGTCAGTCATTTCGGACAGTATAACGTCGAAGGCCTGAGCCATGTCACCCTCGACAATAAGGGCATCAACATCCGCGGCGAGGCTGGCGCCCAGGCTCGCAGCATCTTCGACGGCGAGGTCAGTGCCGTATTCAGCTTTGGTGGCACGATGGTGGTCATGGTTCGTCACGGTAGCTATATCTCCGTCTATTGCAATCTGGCCAGCGTCAACGTCCATCGTGGTCAGAAAGTCTCCACCCGTCAGGCTCTTGGCCGCGTTGGTCAAGACAACATCCTCCAGTTCCAACTCCGCCGCGAAACAGCTAAGCTCAATCCTGAAAGCTGGCTCGGACGGTAATACCCGTTTCACTGTCCAAGGTGAAAATTGTTCCGTAATTCTTTGGTGGTTATGGAATGCATCCGCAGGCCTTGTCAAGGCCGCAGGCTGATTTGTCGAAACACGTGGGGGCAAACGTCGAAGGCGGTTTGGATGGTGGCGCTGTTTTTTCATACCTTTGCACTGTCAAAAGACACAAACGAAGTCAAAAAGACAAGAACAGAGTATTAACAATAAAAAAAAGAAAAGGTATGAAAAAGATGATGATCGCCCTCGTGGCAATGTTCGTGATGACAATGAGTGCTAATGCACAGAGTGTTAATGACAGCAAGCTGTCGTTCGACAAGTTGAGCAGCTATCTGGATCTGCGTGTCGACCAGGTTGAACAGGTTAAGACGGCAATGGCACAGTTCACCGCTTCGATGGAGGCGTACAATCAAGTGAAGGAAACGCCGAAGGCCGCTCAGGCTTGGGAGAGGATTCAGGCAGCCCACAAGTCGACGATGAAGAAGGTTCTCGACGAGAAGCAGTACCAGAAGTATGAGCAGACGCTGAACCTCACCATCAGAAACACGGCTGAGCGACTGATGGAAGAGGCTACTGCAACCAGATAACAGTTCCACATAGATAAAATGTTTTCTTCTCTCCTGCATAGAGATTGTGCGGGAGAGATTTTGTCATTTCAGAATAATTTCGTAACTTTGCGCTCGTTCGAGCGCGAAGTTACTCCGTCTCGACAAAAAAAGAAACGAGTTTCTTTGTTTTGTGCTCGACTTTTCGTAACTTTGCCCACAATGAAGAAAATTCAAACGAAGGACATCTGGTTGCTGGTGGCGCAAGTGCTGTTGCTGTCGCTCATTGTGTTGTCGCCAGGACTCATCAATTATTTCACGACGCATAACCTGTCGCTGTTGTGGGGAGCGCTGTCCGTATCAGTCTATTGGCTGCTGCCGATGGTCGTTGTCTACTTCGTCAACTTCTATCTGCTGGTGCCCAAGGTTTGTTTCCGTCGTAAGGTGTGGCTGTTTGTTGTCCTGAACATCTTGCTGGTGCTGGCATGCAATTTCAGATTTCTGACAACCGATGTCACGTCGATGCCGGAGGTCTATCGCACGGGTTTCTCCTCGTTTGTCAGCATTGCCTTTCTCATCAATTTTATGGCTATTGGCATTGCCCTGAGCATCCGCTATCTCATGCGACAGCAGGAACGCAAGCAGAAGGAGGTGGAGGCAGAACTGGCGTGGCTGAAGAATCAGATTAATCCGCACTTCCTTTTTAATACGCTGAACAATATTTCCAGTCTGACACAAATAGATGCCGACGAGGCTCAGGATGCCGTTATGCAGCTGAGCGACCTGTTGCGCTATGCGATGTACGAGACTAACAAACCGAAGGTGCCTATCGGCGGAGAGGTGGAGTTTATGCGTAACTACATCGAACTGATGAAGTTGCGCTGTAATGAGATGACGACAGTCAGTTCAACGTTTAACGTTCAATGTCCAACGTTGGAAGTGGCTCCTCTGTTGTTTATCTCGTTGATAGAGAATGCCTTCAAGCACGGCACGAACAGCAATGCCCCTGCCACTATTGACATCAGCCTGACACAAGAGGGCAACACGCTGGTGTTCTGCTGCGACAATACCAATAACCCCAAGCCCACCAAGGACCGCAGTGGTTCTGGCATCGGACTGGAAAACACCCGTCGCCGTCTGAATCTGCTCTATGGCGGACGTTACGAGTGGGAACAGTCCATCACGCCCAATAACATCTATCACGTTAAGATTACCATCCAATTGTAAATTGTCCAATTGTAAATGAACCTGTCCTGTATCATCGTCGATGACGAGCCCTTGGCCGTTCGCCTGCTGGAGTCGTATGTGGAGAAGACGCCCGGCCTCACGCTGCTGGCATCGTATACCGATTCTATCAACGCCCTCAATGCCGTGAAAGAGCAGAAGCCGAATCTGCTGCTGCTCGACATCCAGATGCCGAATATGGACGGGATGGAGCTGGCGCATAGCTTGTCAGCCGACACCCGCGTCATTTTTACGACGGCCTTCAAGGAGTATGCCTTTGAGAGCTACGAAGTGAATGCCCTCGACTTTCTGTTGAAGCCCATCCGCTACAACAAGTTCCTCGCAGCAGTAGAAAAAGCCTTCCAGTGGTTCGAACATCACCCATCACCCACCGCCCATCCCCCATCACCCACCACCCATCCCCCATCACCTAACACCCACCACCCATCCCCCACCACCTTGTTCATCAGGGTCGATGGTGAGTGGCGCAACATCTCCATCAGTCAGATCACCTATGTCAGCGGCATGAAGGATTACGTCCTGTTCTATCTGGACGGAGAGAGGAAACCCCTGATATCCCATCTGACGATGAAATCCGTCGAAGGCATGCTACCTTCTGACAAGTTCCTGCGCGTTCATCGCAGCTACATCATTGCCGTCGATAAAATCCGCAAAGTAGACCGTAATGACTGCATCTAGATCGGTGACGAAATCATCCACATCCCCGATGGCTATCTGCCCGCATTCAAGGCCTTCCTGGAGAAGCGCAGCATCACATAACCCTGTGACCTGTGTAACCTCATGCCTTTATCATTCAATATTTTGCAGTTTCTATTTGTTTTTTTCGAAATTATGCTTATCTAGCAGCGAAATAACAAACTGTCGACTCCTTGTTACTCCGGCTCACCAGCCTCTGGAGCCTCAACAGCAGGACTCTCCATTGCTGGGGCTGTAGCCTCACCATTGTTCAAAATGATGTTCACAACACTGACAGCATCGGTGATGGACACGTTGCCATCAGCATTGACGTCACCTTGCTTCAAGGTGATGGTGGTCGTTGCGACATCTGAATCCGAATAGCCAGCCTTTGTAGCCCAAACAGATACCACATAGTCAGCAGTAGATGCCAGCGTAACGGTATTGCCCTCGCCAGCTCTTGTTATTTCATAGTGGCACACAGCACCTGCAGTTCCACAGGCAAAGGTCAGTTTGCCATTTTTTACAGTAATAGTCGGTGTTGCGCATTTCTCACCAGAAGCACCCGCAATGTGATAAGTATAATCATCAGGAGTTGTTGCCTCTTCAGTCGGAGTCACAATCAACTGCCCTTCCAGCTTGATATCACCTCCGTTGAAGGTGTTGGAGGCTGTCAATGTAATGCTGATGATGGCTCCGCTAGTACCTGTAATGAGAGCATTCGACTGGGATGCCAACAGGAAGCGGGTGGCTCCATTCACGGAGCTCGTACTCAGCGAATGCTTCTTCCATGTGGTGCGTCCTGCTATGTCAACGGCCAGCTCCTCATTGGCTACTGCTATGGAGAGCCCTGTTGGCAGGCGCAGATCAAACTGTACCAAAGTCACCTGTGTGTCAGGATTGTTCAGGTCCACCAGCATGGTTTTTGTCTCACCGGCACTAATGGTGAAGTCTTCAATAGACAACGTGGCTGCCGTAGTTTCCGATGTACTTCCTGCGATGTTATAGGTGTAGTCTGCGGGTTTTGTCGCTTCTTCTGTCGGGGGCACAATCAACTGCCCTTCCAGTTTGATATCGCCTCCGTTAAAGGTGCTAGCAGCTGTTAATGTAATGCTGATAATAGCTCCGCTGGTGCCAGTAAGGACAGTATTCGATTGCGAGGCCAACAGGAAACGGGTAGCACCATTCACGTCACTTGTACTCAGCGAATGTTTCTTCCATGTGGTGCGGCCTGCTATGTCAACTGCCAGATCTTCATCCTCTACAGCAATGGAGAGTCCTGTCGGCAGACGCAGATCAAACTGTACCAAAGTCACCTCAGTGTCCGGATTGTTTAGGTCCACTAGCATGGTTTTTGTCTCACCGGCACTGATGGTGAAGTCCTCGATAGACAACGTGGCTGGCGTAGCTGCTGCAAGCATTGGTAACAGAGCCATTACCAATGCTGCAACATAATGCTTTATTTTAGTATTCATCATGATTGCTATTTAACGATTACCTTCTTACCTTTTATAATATATACACCCATAGGCAGCCCATCAAGTGACGTTGCTGCATGGCGAACCTTACTGCCAGTCAGCGTGTAAACATCTGTAGGCTGTCCGGCCATTACGCCTTCGATAGACGTTGCATCTCCGACAGAGTAGATATAGTCAGCAGGCATCACATCTTCTGCATCGGGAGATACCAGCAGCTGGTTCTCCAATTTGATATCACCACTTCTGAAGTCATTGGAGGCTGTCAGCTTGATGCTGATGACATTCCCGTTGTCGCCATCAATAAGCGCATTGGTGTTCGATGCCAGTAAGAAGCGAGTGGTTCCGTCTATAGCTTTTGCCATCAACGAATGTCTCTTCCACGTGGTTCGCCCGGCAATATCGATGGCATAGTCACCATCTTCTGTGGCTATCGATAGTCCTTCCGGCAGGCTCATGTCAAACTGCAGCAGCGTCAGCTCAGTGTCAGGATTCGACAGATTGATGAACATCTCCTTCGTCTCACCAGCCTTGATGTCAAAGTCCTCAATGGACATGTTTACTGTCGAAGCCGCTCTATTGCTTGCTGGGGCCTGCATAGCTGGAGCAGAAGTATAACTCAGAATCATATTCACCATGATGACGTAATCCAAACCGTTCACCACACCGTCATTGTTCAGGTCGGCGGTAGCATTATACTGGTCTGTCAAGATAAGGTTGGTCTGTGCCACCAAGTCGACACCATTTATAATTCCGTCACCATTCAAGTCACCGCTGGCAGGCATTTCAATGATTTCCTTAAACTCTTTCCAGTAGTCAGCAGCTTCATAAGCAGCTTTACAGCCTACAGGAACATAGAGCGTGGCATTGCGATAGTTACTGTTATAAAAAACTTCATAATCAATCTGTAATGGAATTTCATTCTCTACTATTACTGAGGTTAAGCTTCTGCAACCAAAAAAAGCCCCATCCCCAATGGACGTCACGCTGTTGGGGATGGTGAGGGAGGTTAAGCAGGAACAGTCTTCGAAAACCCTACCTCCAATGGATGTCATGCTGTTGGGGATAGTCATAGAGGTTAAGCCGCTGCAACCTAAGAAAGCACCACTCCCAATGGACGTCACGCTGTTGGGAATCTTAATGGAGGTTAAGCCGGTGCACGACGTGAAAGCATTGAATCCAATGGACGTTACGCTGTTGGGGATTTGGATGGAGGTTAAGCTGCTACAACCATAGAAAGCCTGGCCCCCAATGTTCGTCACGCTGTTGGGAATGATCGTATTCATGCATCCGGTAACGAGTGTGTTGGCGGTCGTTTCTATGATGGCATTACAACCGTTTCTAGAATCATATTTCGGATTTCCTGACTCAACTACAATTGTGGTTAAGCCGCTGCAATTACCGAAAGGGTTATGCGAAATGGACGTCACGCTGTTGGGGATAGTCACAGAGGTTAAGCCGCTGCAATAACTGAAAGCACTTTGACCAATAGTTGTCACGCTGTTGGGGATGGTCACTGAGGTTAAGCTTCTGCAACAAAAAAAAGCCCCATCCCCAATGGACGTCACGCTGTTGGGGATGGTGAGGGAGGTTAAGCCGCTGCAATAGGCGAAAGTATATCCTTCAATGGACGTCACGCTGTTGGGGATGGTGAGGGAGGTTAAGCCGCTACAACCATTGAAGACATAGTATCTAATGGACGTCACGTTGTTGGGAATAGTCACAGAGGTTAAACCGCTGCAACCATCGAAAGCATAGTCTCCAATGGACGTCACACTATTGGGGATAATTAAATCTTTTATTTCTTCATTATTTATGAATAAATGATGGGCGTATATCAAAGGATTAGAAAGAGTGCCATTAAATGATATCTTGCACCATGCAGCAACGTCTGATATATGTACTGAGGTTAAACCACTGCAACCTTGGAAAGCAAACTCGCCAATGGATGTCACGCTGTTAGGGATAGTCACAGAGGTTAAGCCGGAGCAGCCATTGAAAGCAAACTTGCCAATGGATGTCACGCTGTTAGGGATAGTCACAGAGGTTAAGCTGCTGCAACCAGAGAAAGCACCACTCCCAATGGACGTCACGCTGTTGCCAATAGTCACAGAGGTTAAGCCGCTGCAACCATGGAAGGCATTGTATCCAATGGATGTCACGCTGTTGGGGATGGTTACCGAGGTTAAGCCACTGCAATTATAGAAAGCAGAGCTTCCAATGGACGTCACGCTGTTAGGGATAATTAAATCTTTAATTTCTTCATTATTTATGAATAAATGATGGGCGTAATACAAAGGATTAGAACCAGAATTATAAAATGATATATTGCACCAAGCTGCAACGTCTGATATATATACTGAGGTTATGCCGCTGCAACCAGAGAAAGCCTCTTGCCCAATGGATGTCACGCTATTTGGGATGGTCACAGAGGTTAAGCCGCTGCAACCTTCGAAAGCACCATAGCCAATGGACGTTACCGCTCGGCCTTCATAAACCTCGGGTATGGTAATAGTGGTGTTATAGTTGGTCTCATGACCGCTGACATAACAGGTTGATTCGTCATTCTTCGCAGTGTACTTTACTCCTTGCGAATCACTTACAGTGCCCGAGAACTGAGCATAAGACAGTAGCGAGCAGAAAAACATTGTTAATGAAAATAATAGTCGTTTCATAAGCGTGTTATCATCATTATTTTTTATAGGGGACTATCCATTCATTACCAGATTCTTTTCTAACTAACGTCTGAAATTTTGGCCATATTCCATTTGCTTTAAACAAAGCATACGTTAATCCACGATTCTCCCCCTTTTGCAGTGACTCATTGTAAACGGAAAGGGCTAATTTACCACACTGCGATTTATCGTGATAATAAGGACTTAAAAGAAGTCTCTTTAATTGATTTAAGTCCTTAAGGAACTTTTTGGATACATTCATTGACCTTTTGTCTTTATTCCACTTCAGTGTTTGGATATCTTTTACCATAATGATTTATTACGCCTTCCAAACACCCCAGAGTTGGCAGTAAGATGATTTGTTTTAGGTTAGCTTAAAGCACAAAAAAGGCGTAGGTGTCTGTTCTTCTGCCCATCCTGGAGCTGTAGGCCTTCGCATTGCCCCCGTCACACAGGATAGACAACGCCAGTTAGCCCACGCCAGCACGGACTATATAATATAAGGTATATAGAAACGCACTACGTAGACGCCTCGTTGTCATCTGCCTGTTGTGACGGTTGAGTTTGCGAAGTTCACAGCTCACAACGACAGACGTTCGAAAACGTCTTTCTCATACAATAAGACCGCCCGCTTCACCCCCAAGGGCTAACAAGCGATGCTGCAAAGATAGTGAATAATTTTTAAACCTCCAAAGAATTGCGGAACTATTTTCACTTTGGTCGATAAAATGGTCAGAAGGATTGCATAGATAGCACAAAAAAACAATCGCCCAGAAAACACGTTTCTGAGCGACTAAACTGATCAGCCTATAGGCATCTTCAGTTTTGAGGGTTAAACATTATTAGAATATCGATTCAACTATTTTATCGACTATTTCATCGAAGTATTTCTGTTTAATGCTACCGAGGCGACGAACAACGTCACGCTCAATATTACCGCTAATAATCTGACACTTTACGAGGCTTGGCTTCGAAAACGTAAAGCCATTAACCATCTCGTCTTTCAAAGGATAAGAATACTGCGGGTTGAGCCAATCATTCGAAGTAATAAGCACAAGGTAAAACATACCATCCTCATCCTCCTGCAATTGGTCGTTAGAAACGATGATGGCTGGATGGGCTTTGAACGTTCCGTCAGGAAAGAGGAAGCTGACCTCTACAATGTCTCGCTGGTGGTACTTCATACGTAACGAGCAATGATATGAGACATGGTTTTGCGGGAATGTTCGAGTACAGCATCCCTCAGTTCACGGTGAGCCTCAATCTCCTCAGGAGTAGGTTCGTGAACCTCATTGGGCTGAAAATCCTTCTTCAAAAACAGCCCTGTTGCCAACAATGCAGCCAACTTCCGACGTGCCAGTGCATTGTTCTGGTCATACGACAATGTTACGGTACACATAATCCTTCGTTATATTGTAATTACGTTGGCAAAGATAAGCAATAATTCCAAAACTTCCAAAGAATTGCGGAACTATTTTCACTTTGGTCGATGAAAAGGGGAGAAGGATTGCATAGATGCCACAGAAAAAACTATCGCCCAGAAAACACGTTTCTGAGCGATTATACTATATCAGCTCATAGATTATTCTATGTAGCCCTTACTTATAGATAGGACCAAAGTTGGCGCAGGCACGATAGTCGGCACCCTCCTTATCCATACCGAATGCGTTCCAGGCAGCAGGACGGAAGATGTCCTTGTCGGCAATGTTGTGCATGCAGACGGGGATGCGCAGCATGGCACAGAGCGTGATGAGGTCGGCACCCACATGACCATAGCAGATGGCACCGTGGTTGGCTCCCCAGTTGTTCATGACACTATAGACATCCTTGAAGGCATCCTTCGTGGGATCCAGGCGTGGAGCAAACCAAGTAGTGGGCCATGTGGGATCGGTACGCTTGTCGAGGATGTCGTGCGTCTTGGGATCGAGTTCTACTGTCCAGCCCTCAGCCAGTTGCAGCACAGGACCAAGACCTGCCACGAGGTTCAGGCGCAGCATGGTCATCGGCATACCGCCACGAGTGACGAAGTGCGACGAGTAGCCACCTCCGCGGAAGTAGTCGCGATCGGCAGGCATCCAGCTGGTAGCCTTCAGACATGCCTCAGTATCCTCGTTAGTCATCTCCCAGAAAGGTTTTATCGTAGGATTGCCATCCTTGTCATTCATGGCACCAGTAGCATCGAGGGTGGTGGCACCGCTGTTGATGAGGTGGATGAAGCCCTGAGCGGGTAAACCGCTCAGCACGGTACCCGTGACGCGTTCTACAGCCTCTGGGCTCCAGTAGGTGCGAATATCGGAGAACATGACGCCGCGGTTGGTCAGCAGGTGTCCGAAGAGCATCGACATACCGTTTAGGAAGTCGTTCTCGGTAGCCAAGGTGTAGGCCTCACGGGGGCCGTTCCAGTCGAACGACGTACACATCAGCGACTCAGGGAAGTCGAAGTTTGGCTTATAGTCGGTCCACTGACGCTGCCCCTGCACACCAGCAGCGATGGCGTTGTGGCCGATGGCCTCTTCCTTGTAGCCCATCTCGAGCAGACGCTCAGAGCCCTGCATGAGGTCGCGGATAATCATCATGGTCTTGACGGTGAACTCCCAATCCTCGTCCTTCTCCTGACGGTTCTTGCCCTTACCCTTGCCATTATAAGAGGTCATTTGTACGAAAGGCTTCCCTCCTTCGGGGGGACAGAGGGGGGCCCTATCCTCGTTATAGTCGTGACCTTCGTTGGGTTTGCAGTATTTCTCCACCCACTGCATAGCCTTCGCAAACTCGTCCTTGTCGTAGATGCCGAAGTCGACGCGACGCAGAATCTCTACCAGAGAGACATACTCCGTGCGCATGCCCAGATAGTTCTGCAGGAAGTCGGCATTGACAATAGAGCCAGCAATACCCATACAGGTATTACCCAACGACAAATAGCTCTTGCCACGCATGGTAGCCACAGCTTGAGCAGCACGTGCAAAGCGCAAAATCTTTTCGGCCACGTCCTCGGGAATGGTGTTGTCGTTCAGGTCCTGTACGTCATGACCATAGATGCCGTAGGCGGGCAGTCCCTTCTGGGCATGGGCAGCGAGTACAGCAGCCAGATAGACAGCACCCGGGCGCTCCGTACCATTGAAGCCCCATACAGCCTTGGGATAGTAGGGGTTCATGTCCATCGTCTCCGAGCCGTAGCACCAGCATGACGTCACCGTGATGGTAGAGCCTACGCCCTCGCGCTCGAACTGCTCAGCACAGGCTGCCGATTCTCCCACACGACCAATCGTCGTGTTAGAAATGACACACTCCACGGGACTTCCGTCACCGTTCTTCAGGTTTTGTTCAATCAGGTTCTTAACAGCCTTGGCCAGATTCATTGTCTTCTCTTCCAGGCCTTCACGGATGCCGCCCTGACGACCATCAATCGTCGGGCGAATGCCAATTTTAGGATAGTTTTTCATTGTTTGTTTCGCTTTAAATAATTTCTTATTAAGACGAAAAAACAGCCCCATTGTCATCAATGAGGCTGATGGGGGTTAGGTGTTGGGTGTTATTTTTCTCCCTCGCGGAAGTTCCACTTCGAGTTGTCGCTTTGGAAGTCGTACTCAGCCAGCGTCGGAGTGCTGTCCGCAATAGAATAGATGCAGTAGCGGGTATTGATACCTTCGACACCGGGAATGGCCTTGGGCATGATGCGGAAGGTACCATCGGTCAGCTGCTCGATGCGCCAAAGCTGTTCGTCGCCACCCGTAAAGGCAGGAACAGTGGTCAACTCTTTATCAGCAGTAGCAGCCAAAGCACGGTCAGTACCTGCAATGGTAATCTTAAAATAAGGATTGCTCAGGTAGCCACCAGCCTCGTCGACAGGGGTGATGGTCCAACGCTGATGGGGACGGAACATGTAGTCGCCACAGCGCACATCGATATTGCTCTGAGGCCATGTGCCCTGCACCTCTTCCAGTGTCTGGTTGGCAATGGGCTTGACAGGCTGCTGCATCTGTTCACGGTTGAACCAGCCTTGGCGTTCCTGCTTCATGCGTTGGAAGTCAACGGCCAGTTCCAGCGAATAGCCGCGACGCTCGCTCTCGATTTCGAACGTGCCACCCTTGAAATGGTCACCAGCGTATGGCCAGCCATTCTTCCACAGCAATGGACGGACGGCGAGGACGCTACGGCCACTGCGCTCGAAGTCGGCTTCCCAGTGGAACGATGCCACCTCAACACCCTCGTCGATGATGGTGCGTCCGAAGTGTCCGGCACCCGTCTTGCGGTCGCCTGCATTGACGACCATCTTACCACCACCATGATACATGTCGCGGCCTACATTGTCGAGGTACGGGCCCTCCACACTGCGTGAACGTCCTACCACGATGTTGTAAGTAGAGTTGACACCATCGCAGCACGTGCCGTGAGTGCCCAGTAGATAGTACCAGCCATCGCGATAGATAAGGTCAGTGGCCTCGCAGTCGATGGCAATATCCTTCTCCTTGTTGCCCTTGACGCGGAAACCCGTCTTGGGGTCCAGTTCTATCAGTCGGATGGTGCCGAAATAGGTGCCATAGCTCACCCACAGACGACCTGTCGTGGGGTCGAGCAACACGCCTGGGTCGATGGCGTCCTGGTCTTCCATACCATCAGAGGCACAAACCTCGACAGCCTCGCTCCACTTGAAGTCGGGTGACTTCGGGTCGAGCGTCTTGTTCCACATGGTGAGGATGCGACCGGCATGTCCACCGCCGAGTCCGCCACCGGTGGCACCATAGATACAGAGATAACGGTCGCCAATCTTGATGACGTCGGGGGCAGCACCACCGCCAGGACGGTCAGCGCCACTGTGCCACGACCAGCCGTCGTCAGAGATAATGCCTCCTCCACCAGTTCCAAAGGTGTACCACTTTCCGTCGCACTCGGCAAGTGTCGAGGGGTCGTGGATATAAGGTTGCCCTGTTTGGGCAACGCTAAATGAGAAATGAGAAATGAGAAATGAGAAAATGATAATATGGCGTTTCATATTTTTTGTCGTTATTTCGTTATTACGTTATTTCGTTATTACGATATGTCGTTATTTCGAGGATGTTGTTACTTTATAGTTCTTCACCGGCTGCCCCTTTTCATCGATGAAACGGACGCAGAAGTCACTCATGCCAGGACCGTTGATGATGGCACCACGCAAGATGTTGCGGCCTTTCTTCAAGGTAAGACGAGGCGACACGGCATCATCCTTCACCATACGGCGGTCACCGCTGAGCAGCAGTGTCTCCTTGCCATTAAGCCACCACATGGAGGCAGAGTTGGAGCCGACGGCCAGACGCACGTTTTCAATGTCTTCGTCACAGTCGATGATAGTCACTGCCCAGAACAAGACACCATAGACCTTCTCGCCCCATTTTTCTGCAAAGCGGAACAGTTTCACGTTCATGTTCTCACTATCGAGGGCATGCCAGGTAAGCTCCTGCGTAACAGTCTTCACTTCTGGCTGAGCAGGACCTTGCTGCATGCCTCGGCCAAAGCCGGCAGGGGCCTGTTCCTGCTTGAACACGGCCTTCACCTTTTGGCCATCTTTCGGAATGATGGTTTGCTGCCCCTTGAAATATTCACGGTTGAAGTGCTCACGCAGATAGGAGTCTGTAAACACGGTATTGCCACTGTTGGGCTTGTCAATAGGTTCCAACAGCAACCAACGGCGGATGAAGCCTTCATCATCAGGTAGTGCCGATGGTGTAGTCACTGGCGAGAAATACTTCGGACGGTTCTTGAATTGTACCCAGTCAACGCTAACGCCAGCATCGCCTTCGCAGGTGATAACCAAATCGCTAACTCCCTTTGGCGTATACTCCAACGGAGCAGTCAGCGTCAGCCACTGGTTGGTGAAGTCGCGACGGAACATGGCTGGTGCACCTGCAGGTGTTTCGGGCTTAACAGTCATTTCCACCTTGGCAAGAATTTTTCCATCGGCAGCCTTCTCACGAATAAAGAATTTGGTATTACCTGTAGCCTTGGCGCTGATAATCATATAGCCATCGGTGAGACAGCTAAAATCGATATCGTTATATTTCAGCCAACTGCCCTTGACAGGAAGGGTGGCCTCATAGCTGCGGAAAGTGTTGACAGTATCAATCAGCTGACTGGTCACATCGCTGCTGGCAGTGCTGAAGCGGTCAATTTCAATCCTTTCCGTAGCCTGATTGATACCAACACCACGCAGGGTGGGCTTCACCTCCTGGATGGTGCCGTCGGCATTGAAATAGAGCTTCTCAATCTGTGCGGAACGGCGCTTGTCGTCATTGGGTGAGAAAGCGTTCTGGTGATAGAACAGATACCACTGGCCTTTGAAGTTGACGATGCTGTGGTGGTTAGTCCAGCAGTTGGGATGCTCAGCCATGATGATGCCCTTGTATTCGTAGGGACCCATCGGGTTCTTGCTCATGGCATAGCCTAAGACTTCGGTTTTCTCACGAACATAAGGATAGGTCAGGTAGTACCAGCCATTAGCCTCGAAAGCAAACGGACCTTCTGCCTGACGGCTTGGCAGGTCTTTGAGGCAGTTGACACCATACATCTCAAACTCACGCTCACCCCACTTCACTTTCTCCTTGGGGGTGTCGTCAGCCAACTCCTTCATGTTGTCTTTCAGCTTGGCGCAACGTCCGGCACCCCAGAAAATATAGGCATTGCCATCGGAAGCCAGAAGGACGCACGGGTCGATGCCGTTGATGCCCTTGATAGGCTCCGGCTCAGGAACGAACGGTCCCTCAGGACTGTCTGCTACAGCTACACCAACGCCAAAGCCACGCATGGCGCCATCGGGAACTGATGGGAAATAGAAATAGTATTTCCCGTTCTTCTCAACACAGTCTGGTGCCCACATGGAATAGGAGTCAGGTCTCACCCAGGGTACCTTGTTCTGGGTGACAATGACACCATGATCTGTCCAGTCGGTGAGATTCTCCGACGAGAATACATGATAGTCCTCCATACAGAACCAGTCCTGACGCTGCCCCTCAGGTGGGAAAATGTCGTGCGAGGGATACAGATATACCTTGCCGTTAAACACTCGTGCCGTCGGGTCGGCGGTGAACTGGTCACGGATAATGGGGTTCTGTGCCGTGGCCACCGTAGCGGCCACGAACAGAACAATAGTTGATAATAAAGTTTTATTCATTGCTGTTGGTAATTATTTAAACTGCCAAAAGTCAAGGCGAACGTCGCCCTTGGCTTCACTGAAACAAATGTAAAGGTCGTGGACGCCAGTAGCACCCTTCACCTTGGATTTGAAAGGCTGATAGTTCTCCACGGAACCAGTGCTCTTGAGGTAAACGGTGCTGATAACATCGCCCTTCACACTGTCAAGACGCAGCGTGACAGTGCAGCCAGACAGGGCAGCAGCGGCTGCTATCATATTGAATTGCTTGGCACCCTGACCGAAGTCGACGCCACGCAGACGGATATATTCACCGTCGTTGATGTCGTAGATATACATATTGCGCTTACCCGTCGACGCAGGCATGTCCTTCACTACACCAGTGTTCTCAATGCCCATCTTGGCACTCTTCAGACCATAGCCCCAGTTCATGGTCTCGGCCTCTACACGCTGGTAGGGATTCAGCCAGTGCAACTGCTTCATGGGCTGCTGATCGAGCCAGTAGGGAACTTCCTGAATAGTGCCGTCGGCATTGTAGGTTATCTCCGTAGCAGAAACACTACGGCGCTCATGGTGAACGTAGGTGTCCAGATGCATCAGGTCGTAGTTCTGACCAAAGACATACGAATGCCCCTTATAGTCGCAGATGCCAGGATGGTTACCACGGTCGCGCTGGGTGGGGCGCATGATATATCCCTTCCACTCCCAAGGCCCTGTGGGCGAGTCGCTCATGGCATAGCCGAGGGCCTCAGGACAGCAGGTGCTAGCAAAAGCCAGATAGTACTTGGCTCCCTCTCCTTGGGAGAGGGTTGGGGTGAGGTTCCTCTTATAGAACCAAGGCCCCTCCTGATAGTTGGGGATATGCGGCAGTTTGGTCACCTCACTGGTCAGCGAGGTCATATCGTTGCCTAACTTGGCCCAGAAGGTATGGGGATTGCCCCAGTACATATAGGCCTGACCGTCATCGTCAGTATAGACGCTGGGGTCGATGTCATACCAGTTGCTCTGGTCCCATACCAATGGTTTTCCTAAAGGGTCCTTGAACGGTCCGTAGGGTGAGTCGGCCACCAAGACACCGATGCCATGCCCATGCAAGGGGGCATAGAGGTAATACTTACCATTACGTTCCACGGTCTGGATGGCCCAGGCACCGTTTTCGCGGCTACGCCAGGGGAAGTCTTTCAGCGAGGCCACAGCACCATGTTCTGTCCAGTTCACCATGTCGGTGGTACTCCACAGCAGCCAGTCGTACATGAAGAATCCTGCTGACGACTTCTCGTTCTCGTCAGGGATGTCCTCGGGTGAGGCATCGTGCGACGTATATAAGAATAAGGTGTCGCCCACCACCAAGGGTGAGGGGTCGGCTGTGTACTTGGTTTGGAAGAGCGGCATATTCACCTGCTCCAGTCCACGCATCTCCCACCAGTCGAAGTTGAAGAGCTTCGGACCCTTGCGGCCTTTAAATACCAAGTAGAGGTCACGGGTGTGCAGACGTGAGGGATAGCTGTCGAGGGCTGCCAGGTCTGTAGTAATGGTCTGCCACTTTTCCCAGCCGCCAGTGCCAGGCACATCCAATGTGCCGAGGAGTTGTCCTCCAAGGCTATCCAGCCGAATCTCTATCTGTCCGCCACGCAGACCACTGGCCACGCGGGCCGTGAAGGTACGAGGGGTCTTGTAGCACAGGTGGACGGCCTGCAACTTGATGTAGTCACCATTGTGAATGTCGGAGACGTAGACACCCACCTCATCACTTTGTTCTGTTTTTACACCTTTCGAGAAGGCCATCGTCTCGGCCTCTACCTTACGGTATGGGTCAAACTTGGCAATGGGCTCGACGCCCTCATCGGTCGGCATGATGGTGGGGAAGCTGCCGTCGGCATTGTACTTGAACTCCTCGACGGCCACGCTGCGACCAAAGCCGCCACCACCAGGCAGCTTGCCTGTATGATAGAAGAAATAGCTATGCCCTTTGAAGTCGGCTACACCACAGTGGTTGGTAAATGATCCTGTGTCGCACAGTGGCATGATCTCACCGGCATAGGTCCAAGGACCCGTAGGCGACGGTGCCGTGCTATAACTGATATGCTCAGGCACACCGCCTGCGGCATAGAGGAGCTGATATAACTTTGAACTTTGAACTTTGAACTTTGAACTGTCCACCTTGCGGAGCCACGGACCTTCCGTATAGCAGTCCTTGTACTTTTTACCTTTCTCACGCTTGTCCATCGATGGGGCACCAAAAGCTTCCTCGGTCATGTCGAGCATGCCCAGTTCGCCTGAGTAGGAAACCATGTCGCGGTTCAGTTTCAGGTAATAGACGCAGGGATTACCCCACATCAGCCAAGCCTGACCATCATCGTCAATCATCACTGTAGGGTCGATGTGGTCCCAGGAGCCGTTTTCAAACAGCGGCTTACCGATGGCATCGCGGAAAGGTCCCGTCGGTGTGTCTGCAACAGCCACACCGATGGCCATGCCATTCGAAATCTTCGAGTGGGCACAGATATACCAATAGAACTTGCCGTCGCGCTCAATGGTCTGGGAAGCCCAAGCACGATCGTCAGCCCACGAGAAGCTCTCCAGTGCCAATGGTGAACCATGATCCTGCCAGTTGACCATATCTTGAGTGGAATACACACGCCACTCCTGCATCCAAAAGAAGTCGGCATTGTCCTCGTCGTGGCCTGTATACACATACATGGTACCATTGTGTACCATGGGTGCGGGATCGCTGGTAAACCACGTCTGTACAAAGGGGTTCTGTGCCTGACAGCCTAAGGCTGCCAAGCACAGAGTGATAGTTGATAATAAGGTCTTTCTCATGAATTTTCGTTTTTCTATTTTCAATTACTTGAAAAGGCTCTGAGCCATCTGGTACAGACAGCGGCGCCAGGTAAGGAACTCATGGGCAGTACCTTCGGAGATCAGACCTTCTGCATTGAAGCCGGCAGCCTTCAGTGACTCAACGCTCTTGTTGATGCCATCGGGATTCTCCTTGGAACCACAGCCCTCGAAGATGTATTTTACAGCCTTAGGATCCTTGATTTCATCGGGAGCATACTGTCCGCCAGAGAGCAGTCCCCAATAACCGAACACCTCGGGACGGCGCAGGGTAATCAGCTTCGTCTCCATGCCACCCATGGACAGACCTGCCATGGCACGGTTCCACTTGTCGGGCTTGGTCAGGAAGTTCTTGTCGATATGCGGAATGAGCTCGTCAATAAGAACCTTTTCGAACTCCTCTGCCGTAAACTTACCAATGGTACCGAACTTAAAGTCGTTGGTCAGACCGTAGGCCATCACCACGATGAAAGGCTTGATCTTACCGTCGGCAATCAGGTTGTCCATGATGAGGCCTGCCTTACCCTGTACGGGCCAGCTGGTCTCGTTCTCACCCCAGCCATGCTGCAGATAGAGCACAGGATAACGCTCCTGCTTGCCCTTCACGAGCTTACCATAGCCATAGGGCAGATAGACATTGGCAGTCTGCATCTTGCCTGTGCTCTCAGACCAGAAGGTTACCTGCTGGATGTTGCCATGAGGAATGTCCTTGCGATAGGCATAGAAGTCCTGGTCGGGAGCGGGAATCTCGATACCGCTCTCCCAACGGCAAGAGCCGAAGTAGTTGTGGGTGCCAGGATCGTTGAACACACCACCGTCGATGGTCAGGTGATAGTAGTGGAAGCCAGGATCCATTGGACCTTCGGTAGTACCTACCCACACACCTTCTTTATCCTTGCGGAGTACCGTACCGCCACGACCACCAAGGCCAAGGCTGACAATGACCGACTTGGCATCGGGAGCCTCCACGCGGAAGCGGGCATAACCCTCGCTGTTCACCTTCGGCCACTCTTGTCCGGGCTGGTTCATGGGATTGGGGACGAAGTCCTCCTTGGGTATGGCCTTGTCAAGGGCGGGATCGAAGTTCTTGATAGCATAATAGGCCTGCTTGGGCTTGTAGTTTTCGTCGAAAGGCAGGGGATGGTTGTTGACACCCAGCCATGAATCACGGTCGCCCAAGTTCCAGAAGGTCACGCAGTCGATAACGTCCTTATGCTTACGGAAAATCTTGAAGATGCGGCTATACTGGTCAGTCAGCAGGGTGTTCATATAGCCTGCCACTGGCTTAGCCTCACCACGCGAGAAGCGCAGCTGACCACCCATCTCCGTGTTCATACGGATGTCGAGTTCGGTCACGTGGATGTGCTTCACCAGTTCTGAGTATTTCGTGATGGCGGCATCGATATCCTCCTCGCTGGGGCCATAGACATTGTAATGTCCTTGCATACCGATACCGTGGATGGGCACACCGGCCTCTTGCATCTTCTTTACCATATTATAAATGCGGTCGCGCTTGCCGGGGTCACACTCGTTGTAGTCGTTATAGAACAGCAGGGCATTGGGGTCGGCCTCATGGGCAAACTCAAAGGCCTTGGCAATGAATTCGTCGCCGCAGAGTTTGAAGTGACGGCTCTCACGATAGGGATTGGGCTTCTGGCCGGGACGTCCAAAGCCACCAAAACCACCAAAACCGCCACCACCGTCGGACATAGCCTCGTTCACCACGTCCCAGGCGTAAACCACGTCCTTATAGCGGTTCACTACGGTGTGAATATGATCGCGTAGGCGCTCATAGAACACCTCCTTCTTTACTTCCTTGCCTTTCTTGTCGGTAAACATCCAGTCAGCAAACTGAGAGTGCCAGCATAGGCAGTGACCACGTAATTTGATTCCGTTCTGGCGACAGAAGTCAGCAATCTTGTCTGCTTTCTCAAAGTTCCATACGCCCTCCTTGGGGTGTATCTCACCAGGTTTCATATCGTTTTCGGCAGTAATGCTGCTAAACTCTTTTTTGACGAGTTCTGTCTGGTCTTGGTCAGACACATTACGCTGATTGAGTGCAACACCAATCAGGAAATAATTACTATAGGTGTCTTTCATTCCTTTTGAGGAATTGGGGTCGACGGGAGCACCCCACTGTGCCCAAGCACCCGTAGTGCTCATAGCCATTATGAAGGCCAGGACAATTCTTAAAGTTTTTTTCATTGAGCAAAAATTGATTTAATGGAAATTTGGCGCAAAGATAGTAAACTCCTGCGACATAGACGTTGCCGTATGTATCAAAGACTTTCCGAAATGTAGCATTAGAAACAGGGGGCTTGTGCCTAATCGTCGAAACGCCTTGTAAATAACACATTATTTATTCGTTTTTTTTGGTAAATTGCTCGGAAAACA
>JAEEGG010001859.1_pt1 | contig 55847 bp, 53 predicted proteins | sample 9134161 | NCBI WGS metagenome assembly JAEEGG01 (sample SAMN16246543, study PRJNA631951) | gut metagenome | biome: gut microbiome; feature: rumen; material: CR-attached | host: Bos | place: Iran: Karaj | collected 2018-10 | reverse complement strand
CGTGACGGAAAAGAGTGCCGACGATGCTGTTTACAATCTGAATGGCCAGCGCGTAGGTAACGACCACAAGGGACTGGTCATCAAAAACGGCAAGAAATACCTTATTAAATAATAGGTGACGAACGTCATACGCAAGATAAAGACTGTTGTAGGCTGTGGGCTCCTTGCGATGCTCACAGCCTGTAACGGTATTCTTGACGATATCTACGACGAGCCAGCCACACCTGCTGCAGGCGATATCTATATCGACGCCTCCGACTGGACGCAATGGCACTATATTGACCTGCACGCCCTGAAGGAGGCTACCGATAAAGGCGAGATGCTTGAGCAGGTCTATACAACCTACGACATTCCGTTGGAAAAGGCCGACAGCTACGACGCAGACAGCACGGGTATCTTCACCTATTGGTACGACGTCTTTGGTGAAGGAGTCTCGAACAACGAGTTTCGCGAGAGCTATCCCACCGTCCGTCAGCCAGAACCCGAACATTGGGATTTGGCTTTCCATCGCAATAATGTGAGGACCAATGGCGGCGCAGCAATCGAGACATCCATCACCGACATTAGCAAGGTGGGGAGTCACAGTGTCTTTTCTACCATCGACTTCGTGTGCGACACATGGAACCAGACAGACGTTTGGACCGTGCAGGACCGTATGTTGCAAGGCATCGTTGGCAATCAGCGCATTAAGATCAATACTGAGTTGGGTAAATGGCTCCGTTTGGACATTCCCCCCATGCCCCCTGCCTTCACCCACAACAGCAACGTGTTCGTTGTTCGTCTGGCCGACGGCACCTACGCCGCTATCCGCCTGAAGAACTATATCGGCACTACCAACCGCAAGTGTCAGTTGACCATAGAGTACAAATACCCGATATGAAGCCCCTTTCCCTTCTCCTCGTTTGCACATTGTCGCTGGGTGTCCATGCCCAAAACGACAAACAACTGCACGACTTCGAGCGCGACACCATCGCACTCTCGCAGGTTGTGGTGACGGGTACGCGTACACCCAAGATGTTGGCTGATGCTCCTGTCGCCACACGCGTCATCACCAGTAAGGATATAGAACGTACCGATGCTACCGACATCCAGGACCTGCTGACCCAGGAATTGCCTGGCGTAGAGTTTTCGTATGCCATGAACCAGCAGACCCATCTCAACTTCTCGGGCTTTGGTGGACAGAGTATTCTGTTTCTCGTCGATGGCGAACGGCTGGCAGGTGAGACGATGGATGATGTGGACTTTTCACGATTGCTGATGGCAGGTGTTGAACGTATAGAGATTGTGAAGGGAGCTGCTTCTGCACTCTATGGCAGCAATGCCGAGGGTGGCGTGGTGAACATCATCACCAAGGAGAACGTAAGACCATGGAATCTGCATCTCGATGCACGGTGGGGCCGCCACAACAGCCAGCGCTATGACGGCATCTTCAGCATGAAACGCAGCCACTGGGCGAATGCACTCTCTGCCAGCTTTAGCGATATAGACAACTATAAGGTGAGCAGCAAGGCGAATCCTGCCACACGTGTGTTTAGCGAGGTCTATGGCAACCGCGTGGTCAGCGTGAAAGACAAGTTGACGCTGTGTCCAATGGATGGGCTGAAACTCTCGGCACATGCTGGCTACTACTTCCGACAGGTGCCCCGTGTGCCCAGCGAACCTGAGCGCTACCGAGATTTCTCGGCAGGCGTAAAGGGCGAGTGGAACATCACGGATAACGACTATGCCGAGCTGTCATACGCCTTTGACCAGTACGACAAGTCGACGCTGCTACGCTCTCAGAACCTCGACATACGCACTTATAGCAATGTGCAGAACAGCGTCCGAGCACTCTACAACCACTCGACGAGCCGTGGCGACATCCTGACGCTGGGTGGCGACATGATGCGCGACTACCTGATGAACGATAAACTGACTGATGGTACGCGTCACCAGACTACAGCTGATGCCTTTGCACAGTACGACTGGAACATCAACCGTCAGTGGGAGGCGGTAGGAGCCCTGCGCTATGACTACTTCTCTGATGGCAGCCTGTCACGACTGACGCCCAAGCTGTCGCTGCGCTATCAACCCAAACGCAACGTGAGCCTCCGCATGAGCTACGGCATGGGATTCCGTGCACCTACACTGAAGGAGAAAAACTACGAATTTGACATGTCGGGCATCTGGATTGTTGAGGGCAACGAGAACCTGAAGGCAGAAGTGAGCCACAATCTGAATGCATCGGTAGAATATACCAAGGGGCGATTCAACGTGATGGCGATGGGCTACTACAATAGCGTCAAGGATAAAATCAGTACTGGCATCCCCTACTATCGCAGCCCGCAGGACGGTCAGCTCTACCTGTCATACACCAATCTGGAGACCTATTCCGTCTATGGCGCTGACCTGACGGCGCGCTACCGTTGGAACATCGTTTCGGCTAAGGTGGGTTATGCCTTCACCAAGGAGCGACTGCCCAAAAGCGATGGCAACACCATCAATAATCAGTATATCCCCGCCCGTCCTCATGCACTGAACTGGGAAGTGGGCGTTGACAAGACGTTCTCTTCAGACTACGCCTTCAGCGCGACGCTCAACGGACGATTGTTGTCGGCGGTAGACAACGAGGAATATCGCGACTACTATGACATCAGTCAAGGTACTACAACGATACACTATCCTGCCTATAGTCTGTGGAAACTAATGTTGACGGGACGTCTGTGGAACAGGGCAAAGGTGTCGTTAACGATTGATAATCTGCTGAACTACAAGCCCGACTATTACTATCTGAACGCTCCTATTACCGATGGTACCAATGTGATGATAGGAATGGGGCTTGACCTGTTTTAGAATTGAGAATTGAAAATTTACAATTGAAAGATGAAGAAAAAATTATATATTGGGAAAAGCATCGGGTCCTTTCTGGTTGTGTTACTGCTCATGCCGTTAGGCCACGCCATGATGGCGCTCATGGAGCACTTCCTGGCAACAGAGACGCTGCATTACTGCGCCTTCGCCATGGGATTTGTCGGACTGATTGTCACCATCTGGGGTGTATTTGCCAAGGGTGATACCCATCAAACTATTTTCGGCATTGTGGGAGCCATGCTCTTCTGGACGGGATGGGTAGAATTCCTCTTCGTCTATTATGCCCAGCGCTTCGGCGTACACTGCGACCTCTATGGTTCTGGTGTCATCCAGACCACGACGCAGTATGTGGATGGACTCATCAACCACCAGGAATACCTGATAAACGGCACACCCCTGGAAGACTACAGTCGTGCCGAACTTAAAGCGATGCGCGGATCAAGACCTGAGTACCTTATCATGCCTGCCACCTTCGGCATGTGGGTGGTCGTCATGCTGTTCTACGTGTTCTGCACCAAGACCGGATGCGACTTCATCAACTGGCTGCAAAATCACTGTCTGCCAAAGAGTCGCAGGTTCAGCAACCTGCAAGGCGGTATTCGCGTGGGCATCCGAAATTCCTCTATCGTCACCTTCATGGAATGGAACGTGATGATGTGGGGCATTTATCTGCTGCTGATGTTCTGTTACGATCCCGTGTTCCTGGGGCAGGACCATCCTGTGACTATTATTCTGGCACTGGTCAGCCTCGTCAGTTCGATACTGATGCTGAAGAAAGAATTGCATATTGCAGCCTGGGGACGCAACATACGCTATGCACTGGCTACCGTCATCGTATTCTGGACCTTCGTGGAGATTATGGCCCGCAACGGCTTTTTCAATGAGATATGGGTTGATCCCATGAACCATATTCGCGAAATGACTATCATCCTTGCGGTATTCATCATAGTTGTAGTCCTCACCATATTCAGTTCGAAGTATGTCACTACTGAATAAATAAAGGGCTAACCTCACGGCAAGCCCTCATTACTAAACTAAACAAATACTTTTAAGATTATATACCTGTGATTATAGACTTGGAGAGATGGCGGCTATCCAGGCCTCGATGCGGGTGTCGGTCTTGTCGTCCTCGTTGATGTCGTCGAGGGGCAGGCCGATGAACTTGCCGTCGATCACGGCCTCTGAGTCGTCGAAGGTGTAGCCGTCGGTGTCAACAGCACCGATGAACTTGGCACCGCTGTTCTTGATGCCGTTGTAGAGTTCGCCCATGCCGCCAACGAACGTGTCACTATATGATGAGCAGTCGCCGCAGCCGAAGATGGCGATGGTCTTACCGCTGAGGTCAGCACCTTGGAGCGTCTTCAGTCCGTCGTACCAGTCATCCTGCAGTTCGCCAGCGCCCCATGTCGAGGTGCCGAGGATCAGGTTCTGGTTGGAGCTGACGATGTTGGCTGTCAAGTCCTGTACGTTCAGGGCCTCGCAGCCCAGTTTCGAGGCAATCTTCTCTGCGATGGCCTCGCAGGTTCCTGTCGAGGAACCATAGATTACAATTGTTGCGTTCATTACTTTATAATTCGTTTAATTCGTGAAATTCTTGCGTCCCTTCGGTAGCAAGCGACCAAAGGTCGAGCGCGTTGTTTCAATTCTTGTTGATGCAATGTCCGTCGCATTTCCCGTCGCATTGGCACTTGCCTTTCTTGCGCTTGCAGTACCGTTCGCATTGTGCGCAGAGGTCGTAGCCGAGCATGGCGCCAAGTATAAAGTCCTCTTCGGGCGTCAACTGGTTCAGCGGACGGGTGACGATGAGCCGGATGGCCTCCAGACACTCGCGCCGTCCGAAGTATACGTTCAGGTTCTGCTGTCCTGCAGGTTGTAGCACGTATGGAATGCCCTGACTCTCCAGTCGCTGTGTGGCCAGTTCGCTGTACTTCTTGTTGCAGGTGAACAGCACCATCTGGCGCACACCTTTTTGCAGTTCGTAGATGTGGTTCATCAGTACCTTGAGCGTTGCTCCAGCCTGCTCACGCTCGGCATTGCTCAAGCATGCTTGGCTCTGCTCTCGCTTACTCGCAGCCTTCATCTCTGTGGGAATCGTCATCGTTTTCATCCATTTTAAGTTCGGGTGTGGTTTCTAATCACGGTGCAAAGGTACGGCGAATAAACGAAGTGCGCAATACCTAAAAACGAGGTTTTTAAGCATTGCGCACCAGCGACGACCTGCAAGAGCAGGTTAATCAGAAGTAGGTATTACGTACCCTCCTTTAGTCACTCATCGTCGTCTTTGTTCAGGTCCTTAATTTCCATCGTCGTCTTCTGGACTTTCATGCCCATGTTCCTGTAGAAGTTTATCGCCGCATCGTTGCCCTCCCACACATTCAGGGTGATGTTGTTGCAGCCAATGGACTTTGCGTAGTCGCGTACATACTCATACAACGCCTTGCCGACGTGCTTGCCGCGAGCCTTCTCGTCCACGCAGATGTCATCAATATACAGCGTCTTGATGTCCTGCAGCAGCTTGTCGCCCTTCACTTCGGTCACCATGCAGAAAGCATGGCCTAATACCGCTCCGTCTTCAAAGACAAAGATCGGTTTGCTGTCGTCGCACAACAAGTCTTCAAGTTCCTGTTCGTTATACTTGGTCGTATAGGGTTTGAACAAGTCGGGGCGCAGCACGTGGTGCACCATGTCTACCTGATGCAGCAAACTGATGATGCCCGGTATATCCTTTACTTCAGCTTTTCTAATCATCGTATTCACAATTTTGTAACCATTAATCGTTTCTGTATTCTAGAATGTCGCCAGGCTGGCAGTCCAATACCCGGCAGATGGCTTCGAGGGTGGTGAATCGCACGGCTTTGGCCTTGCCCGTCTTCAGTATTGAGAGGTTGGCGAGCGTCAGTCCCACTCCCTCTGCCAGTTCGCTCAGCGACATTTTGCGCTTCGCCATCTCTACATCGAGGTTCACAATAATCTTTCCCATAGGCATTATATCGTTAAATCCTGTTCTTCCTTCAGCTTCATCGTGTCCTTGATGAACTTGGGCACGGTGAAGAACAAAATGGCAATCCAGTAGACGCCGCCTATGTAGACTGTCCTGGCCAGCGAGGGCAGCTTGTCCATGTATTCGCTTTCAACATGGTGGCACACATAGTCGTAGAGAAGGCCTGCTATGAAGAATTTCACTAATACAGCCGCGCCCAACACATAAAACAGCCAGATGCTCCACCTGGAATACTGCTTATTAATATAAGTAAGGTATCCCATGATGCAGAAGATGGCCATGAAAAAACTGATGCAGATGTTCTCGAACAGAAAGCAGAGGTGATGGCAATAGTCGTAGCCTGTCGTGGCAGCGCGCATATTCTGAATGTCGCCATAGATGACAAATGCCATGACAAGAGTGATAACCACAATGAAAGCTGTGGTGAACGGATTCTTTACTGCATTGCGAAACAATGTACTCATACTTTTATCGTTTTAATTCGGTTGTTTATTGATTCCGTTTATATGTTTATTGAATTTCGATGTGCAAAAGTAGGCACTATTTTTCAATCCGCCAAATAAAATCGATAAAACTTTATTGATTTTCGATATATTTAACATTCAAAAATATTTGGTGTTTCGCTCATTTTTTCGTACCTTTGCAGAACGAATTGAACAAAAATACGACTATGCCACGTAAGACTGACGGAGTACTCTTTGAACTGCAGCCGCGCCCCACGAAAGGTGAGGACGGTAAGCCCTTGCTCTATGCCCAGCCCGTCATAGAGCGCAAGTACAACATTGATGACATTGACGAGTTCTGTAACAAATACCGCCACACCAGCAAGGGCGAGATGAAGTATTTCTTCAACTTGCTGGAGGAAGTGACGACGATGTGGCTGAAGCAGGGCTGTCGTGTGGAGACACCCTTCGGCTCGTTTGCACCCAAGCTGAAGCTCTTGGGCGACCATACCGACCCTGAAAAGATAGTGGCCCACGACGTCATGTATGGCGGCGTTGAGTTTATCCCTGCCAAGCAGTTCGTCAAGGATGCCGATTGTAGTCACGACGGCTTCCGCCGTAAGCAGGGCAGCGTAGGCAACAGCCAGTTGTACGACGCCAAGGCGATGGACGATGCCCTTCGGCGTAGTGTCCATCATGGGTACATCACCATCAAGGCCTTCCAACGGTGCAGCGGCCTGAAATACAAGACCGCTCAAGCCTATCTCGACAACCTTTGCACAGGCGACAATCCACGTCTGAGCCGCTATAAGGAAGGGCGCACCTGGCACTACGCCATCCGACAGACCACTCCCACAGAGTAAAACTTGGTACGCAGCGCCCGCTGCCGACAATTTCCCCGCCCGCTGCCGATATTAGCAGCGGGCGCTGCTAATAATTTCCCCGCCCGCTGCGAGAACGAAAAGGTCGGCCTTTCACCCGATACGATACGGCTTTTCCCCGTAAACCGCCTCTTCGCCCCTGTAAACCTGCTCCTCTCTTTGCCAAGCCAAGGGAAGTCCAGTGGTATTACCGCGGTTCTGGCGACAGCATTCTCACAAAAACATCTTAAATCATTGGCAAAATTAGTTGGTTTCAGCTTTTTTTCGTACTTTTGCAGCAATTTTTTAGGAATAGTAAAGGAAATATGAGATACGGAATTATCGGTACTGGGGCCATTGGCGGGTATTATGGAGCGAAACTGGCTCATGCAGGACAGGAGGTGCACTTCCTGCTGCACAGCGACTATGAGTATGTGAAACAGCACGGCCTGCAGGTGGACAGCTGCGACGGCTCGTTCCATCTGGATGATGTCAACGCCTATCAGAGGACGGAGGAGATGCCGGCGTGCGACGTGGTGCTCGTGGGACTGAAGTCTGTGAACAACGGCAAGCTGCAGCAGTTGCTGCCGCCGCTGCTCTACGACAAGACGCTGGTGGTGCTCATCCAGAACGGCATCGGCGTGGAGGAGGATGTGCAGAAGATGTTCCCCGGCGTGCAACTGGCTGCCGGACTGGCCTTCATCTGTTCGGCGAAGACGGAGCCGGGCCTCGTGAGCCACCAGTGCTATGGCAGCATCAACCTGGCCAACTACTCATGCAAGGACGAGGCGCTGGTGCAGGCCGTGGTCGAGGAGTTCCGCGAGGCCGCCATCGAGACGGGACTGGTGGAGTACCACGAGGCACGATGGAAGAAGGCGGTGTGGAACATGCCGTTCAACGGTATGACCGTGGCCCTGCACACGCAGACGGACTTGCTGCTGAAGAACAAGTCGACGCGACGGCTGATTCGCGAGCAGATGATGGAGGTGGTCAGCACGGCCCAGCACCTGGGTGTGAAGAACCTGGACGCCGCGTTTGTCGAGAAGATGATTGAGATGACCGACGCGATGACGCCCTATTCGCCGTCCATGCGGCTGGACTACGACTTCCGCCGCCCCATGGAGATACACTATCTGTACTCCCGCCCCCTGGAGATAGCCCGCGAGGCTGGCTGTCCGATGCCGAAGCTGGAGATGCTGGAGGCAGAGCTGCGCTTCCTGGAAGCAGCCCGGCTGGAAAGCAACTCCGCCGCCCAATAGCCTCAGGGTTTCAAGACAAGAGTTATTGTGAGTACCTGACACCGACCATGAGCCATTGGCCGGGCTGGGGGACGTTGCCGTAGTCGACGTAGCGGCAGCCGAAGAGGTTGTTGGCCTCGACATAGGCGTGGATGGCGTTGCCCAGACGGTAGGCCAGGCGGCTGTCGACGAGGGAGTAGGGGCGGTAGGACTGCACCTGTCCCTGGGTGTCGGTATAGCTGCCGCGACGGTCCTGGAAACGGTAGCCGAGGGTCACCTCAAGGCGCTCCACGGGCTGCAGCCGCAGCTGGGCGACGAGCTTGTGGCGCAGGTACTCCAGGGAGTACTGCGACTGGAGGTGTGGCGCGAGGGTCTTGCTCTGATGGAGGTGGCAGTAGGAAATGAGAAATGAGAAATGAGGAATGAGAAATGAGGCGCTCGGGCTGATTTGGACTGTCAGTTCCTGGCCGAGGGTGTTCAGGCGGGTGTGGTTGACGCTCTGCCAGACGGGGTCGGCACTCCGGGTGTCCATCACCCAGTCGATCATGTTGCGGGCGTGGTGGTGGAAGACGGCACCCTTGACCGTCAGCCCCGGCCGGGTGTAGCGCACGCCGCCCTCGAGGGCCTGCAGCTCCTCGGGTTTCAGGTGCTTGTCGGCCTTGTGGCCGCCGACGCTATAGTAGAGCTCGGTGAACGAGGGCATACGGAGCGAGGAGTTGTAGGAGGCGTAGAGCCGCAGGCCGTCGGCCACACGCAGGCTGGCGTCGATGCCGGGGAGCAGACGGAAGGTCGTCTGGTTCCACGTGTTCCTGGCGGCGATGAAGCCCGCCGAGAGCGTCAGCCGCCGGAGCATGACGCTGTGCTCCAGGTGGAACGCGAGGTTCGTGCGGTCCAGGCCGTAGCGGTACTTGTCGCCGTCGGCATGACTACGGGGTTCGCCCAGCGTGCTGCTGACGATGTGCTCGTGGCGCACCTCGGCGCCGACAGCTGTCCGTCCCAGCGGCCAGTCGAAACGGCTGTTCAGGTTCACGCCGAGGACGTCCGTGCGGTGGTGGTTGAAGGGCACCTGCGACGCCTCTCCGCGAATCAGCTCGAAGCGGTCTAACGTGCGGTTCCAGTAGACGGCGGGACGCAGATGGAGCCGCCCCGACGCCTCGCCCTGAAGGGCCGTGAAGAGCTTCGTGGTGCGTTCGTACTGCTCGTCGTAGCGGGCGCTGTAGAACGTGTTCGAGCCGAAACCCTTCGTCGAGAGTCCGGCGTGCCAGTCGAGGCGCATCTTGTCGCCGGCATAGCCACCCTGATAAAAGGCCTTCGCCCCCGCGTAGTCGCTGTTCAGGGCACCCGACTTCGCACGGCTGTAGCCATCGCTGCGGGTGAAGCAGGTGCTTAAATGAGAGATGATAGATGATAGATGAGAGATGCCTGCGGCGGCGGAGAGGTAGCCGAAGGAGCCGCCCTCCAGGCGGGCATGGCGCCTCGCTCCTCGCTCCTCGTTCCTCGTTCCTCCTTCCTCGTTCCTCGCTCCTCGCGTCACGACATTAATGGCTCCCCCGGGCCCCTCAATCACCTCGATGCGGACGATGTCCGAGAGGTCGCAGGGCAGGTCGAAGGCATTATGGGCCGTCTGCGGGTCGCAGATGCTGATGCCATTAAGAAGGATGGTGACTTGTTCGGCGGTGCTGCCGCGGATGCCGATGTCCGTCTGTGCTCCGATGGGACCGCGCTGGCGCACATCGACGCCGACGGCCATCTTCAGCAGGTCGTTGATACTCTGTACTGGCGCCGCCTGAATGTCGTCGCGCGTCAGTACCATAACCATGCGTGCCGCCGACTGTCCGAGGGCGAGGGGCGCACGTGTCCCCGTGACCTCGACATCGTCGAGTGTCGCCTCCTTGTCGACGGTACGCACGCTGTCGCTCTCCTGGTCGTCGGTGGTGACGTGGCGATGGGCCGCCGTTGCCGACTGCAGCGTTGCCGCACTCAGCACGCCGATGGTGACGACGCGTCCCAGGCAGGCGAAGAGTGCCCAGCCCTTCCGCGTGAACTGGCGGAAGCGCAGGGTCTTCGTTTGGTTGTAACGTGGTTGGTTCATGTTTAATGTGTTAGTCCAAGTGGAACACCTCCTGCAGGGGGATGGTGACAGGCGAGTTGTCGGGGTTGACCTCCATGATGTCGGCCATCATGTCCCACCAGCGTTGGGTGATGGGATCGACGTCGGTGGTGTCCTGCGACGAGCCCTCGCCGGCACACTCCTGGTAGGCGAAGAGAATGTTCGTGTCGCGGTCCCAGTAGATGCTGTAGTTTGACACGCCCTGCTCGTGGATCATCGCCACCAGCTCGGGCCAGATGGCGGCGTGGCGCCGCTCGTACTCCTGTTCGCAGCCCGCTTTGAGCTGCATCTTGAATGCAAATCGTTTCATGTATATAATGCTTAATGCTTAATGCTTAATTGCCGGAGGCAATATCTCTTATCTCTTATCTCCAATAGGTACCCCAGTCGGTAGGCATCGAACAGACGGAGGCTGGGATGGGGCCCACAGAGACGGCGGCGCACCAGCGGACCGAACAGCCGGAACGCCAGGACCAGCAGGCGACGCACCACGCCGAGGTGGATGCCGTCGGCGGTAGTCAGCAGGCGCGAGTAGCCCTTCAGGTCGTGACGGAAGGCATGGAGCGTGCGCAGGCTGCGCTCCACCTTATTTATATAGTCGGCGTTCGTCTCGTAGCGTGTCATCAGGACCGGGTTGTCCACATGGCGCATGACCGCCCCCGCAGCCTTCAGCTGCTTGCCCAGAAGCACGTCCTCGTAGCCGCTCTTCTGGAAACGCTCGTCGAAGGGACAGCCGAGCAGCGTCGCGCGGCGGATGAGGAAGTTGCAGGAACGGAACGACTGGAAGGGACGGCGGCTGCGCTCCGACGCCGTGTGGTGGGGCTCGTGATGCTTCTCGTAACGGTAGCGCAGGTTCGTGGCAAGTGTCTCGGCATCGCCGCCGATGGCAATGCCGCCCATGATGACGTCGGCCCCGGCGGTAGCAGCCTCGCTGAGGTAGCGCCGCAGGAAGTCGGGACGGCTGATGTCCATGTCGCAGTCGACAAACAGCAGCCACTCGTAGCGGCTCTCCTGAGCCAGGAGGTTGCGGTTGGCGGCGCTGCCCACGTTCTGCGGACGCTCAATGTAGCGGGCGTGGGGCAGGGCGTTCACGGCATGGTTCGGTGCCACAGCCGCACGGTCGGGCGAGCAGTCGTCGGCCACGATGATCTCGTAGCTGAGGTCGCCGATGGCCTCCGCCTGACGGCTCAACGCCGTTGCCAGAGGTGTGCAGTCGTCGTTGTAGACGGGTATGAGAATGGATAATTCGTACATGGCGGCACAAAAGTACATAAAAAATTTGGAAACACCAAAAAAAAGTAGTACCTTTGCAGCCGCTTTCACGAGTTGATAGCATCAAATTCAAACCTCAATTAACAAAACAACAACAAAATGGCAACAAAAATCAGATTGCAGCGTGGCGGCCACAAAGGCTATGCAGTTTACCGCATCGTCGTCGCTGACGCTCGTGCACCACGTGATGGTAGATTTACTGAGAAGCTTGGTATGTACAACCCCAATACCAATCCTGCCACAGTAGATTTGAATTTCGACCGTGCATTGTACTGGGTAGAGGTTGGCGCACAGCCCACCGATACGGTTCGTAACATCCTCAGCCGCGAGGGCGTGTACCTCATGAAGCACCTCCGTGGTGGCGTGAAGAAGGGCGCTTTCGACGAGGCTGCTGCCCAGAAGAAGTTCGACGCATGGAAAGCTGACAAGCAGAAGGGCTTGGAGAAGGTAGCTGCCGACGAGGCTAAGGCCAAGAAGGACGCCGCCAAGCAGGCTCTCGACGCTGAGAAGAAAGTGAACGAGGAGATTGCCAAGAAAGTAGCCGACAAGAAGGCTGCCGAGGCTGCTGCCAAGGCCGAGGAAGAGGCTGCAAAGGCTGCTGAGGCCGCTGCTGCCGAGGCTCCCGCTGAGGCTGCTGCCGAGGCTGCTGAGGCTCCCGCCGAGGCATAAAGCTCCGCACACCAAAATCCCCCTATGGCGTGCCCCAACTGCAAGTGGGTTGGGGCACGTTTTTTTTCACCTATTGACTGAGAATACCGATGCCTAAACCTACGTCTAAGCCCCCTATTGACAACACCTACGGACATCTCCAGCCACAGGCTACCGACGTCGAGCGCGCCGTGCTCGCCGCCCTGATGATTGACAAGGACGCCTATGCCGTCGTCAGCGAGATGCTCCGCCCGGAGAGTTTCTACGAACCCCGTCACCAGAAAATATTTACTGCCATCCGCGACCTGAACCTCGCCGAGAAGCCTGTCGACATCATGACCGTTGCCGACCAGCTGGCACGTCAGGGAGACCTCGACATCGTCGGAGGCGCACCATACATCGTGGAGCTCAGCTCGCAGGTGGCCTCGTCGGCACACATCGAGTACCATGCACGCATCATCGCCCAGAAGTCGTTGGCACGACAGCTGATACAGTTTGCAAGCGACATCGAGACGAAGGCCTTCGACGAGACCATCGACATCGACGAGCTGATGCAGCACGCAGAGGGCTCGCTCTTCGAGCTGTCGCAGAAGAACATGAAGAAGGACTACACCCAGATTGACCCCGTGGTCACTCAGGCGGTGAAGGTCATCCAGGAGGCAGCGAAGAACAAGGACGGACTGACCGGCGTCCCCACCGGCTACGGCAAGCTGGATGACAAGACCAGCGGCTGGCAGCCCTCCGACCTCGTCATCATTGCCGGACGACCCGCCATGGGTAAGACGTCGTTCGCCCTGTCGCTGGCCAAGAACATCGCCGTCGACTACCAGCAGCCCGTCGCCTTCTTCTCGCTCGAGATGTCGAACGTACAGCTGGTGAACCGTCTCATTTCGAACGTCTGCGAGATACAGGGCTCCAAGATCCTGAGCGGCCAGCTGCACCCCGACGAGTGGGAGCGACTGGACAAGCAGGTGAACAAATTGCTGGGAGCGCCGCTGTACGTCGACGACACCCCGGGACTGTCGGTCTTCGAACTGCGTACGAAGGCACGCCGACTGGTACGTGAGCACGGTGTGAAGCTGATAATGATTGACTACCTGCAGCTGATGAACGCCAATGGTATGCGCTTCTCGTCGCGACAGGAAGAGGTGAGCACCATCTCCCGCTCGCTGAAAGGACTGGCCAAGGACCTGGATATACCCATCCTGGCGCTGTCGCAGCTGAACCGTGGCGTGGAGAACCGCGAGGGCGTGGACGGCAAGCGGCCGCAGCTCTCCGATCTGCGTGAGTCGGGTGCCATCGAGCAGGATGCTGACATGGTGATCTTCGTACACCGTCCGGAGTACTACGGACTGTATCAGGACGAAAAAGGACGCGACCTGCACGGCATGGCCCAGATCATCATTGCCAAGCACCGTAAGGGTGCCACCGGCGATGTGCTGCTGACGTTCCGTGGCGAATACACACGCTTCGAGAATCCCGAAGAGTCGCGCATCTCGAGCAAGCATGCCTCGAACGAAGGCGAGGTCATCGGATCGAGCATCGACGGCAATGGCGCTAACGTCGACCCGTTCGTGCCGGGACAGGCCGATCCCTTCGGACCGGCGTCAGACGGCCCCGTACCGTATTAAAAAGCGGAAGGACTATTTCCCGAATCCTATAATAAGGGAAGGACTATTTCCCATATTTCTCTATGAGCTCGTCGGCCTGAGGGTCGCCGAGCTCTTTGGCTTTCGTGAGGTTGGCGACACCCTCCTTCTTGTTGCCCTTCAGACATTGGGCAAGACCGAGGAACAGGTAGCCGTCGCTATGCTCAGAGGCAATGGCGATGCATTGGCGGGCCGTCTCCATCGCCTCGTCGTAAAGACCGACACGCACCTGGAGCGACGCCTTCTCGGAATAGTAGAGGTCGTTCTGGGGCTGCATGGTGATGGCACGGTCGATGTCGTTCAGCGCCTGCTGATACTGGCGGGCGCCGATGGCCACCTGATGGCGGAGGTAGTAGAACTGGTCGTTGACCGTGGCGGCCATCAGCTGCTCGTAGTCGTTAAGGTCGGCCATCGCCTCGCGGTAGCGCCCGTTCTCACGACGTGCCTGGGCACGTACCAGGAGGTAGGGGGCAGCCTCCTTCAGATAGGGACGGCTGAAGGTGGCGACACAGGAGTCGAGCAAGGCCAGCACTCCTGCGCTGTCCTTGAGCTGCTCACGGCAGCGCGACGCCTCGAAGAAGAGCTCGGCAGAACGGAGCTGCCCCTGGAAGAGGGAGGCGTAGACGTCGTAGGCATCCTGGTACTTCTTCTGTGCATAGAGGATGACGGCCTGCTGGTGACGGTAGGCATCGAGGGGGTTCAGACGTTCGGCCTCGCGCGCCTCGTCGAGGGCTTTGTCGAGCGTCCACGGCTCGTACGGGTGGTCGGCCAGATAAATCACCTTATTATATATAAGCGACGAGTAGTTGTAGTGGGTCTCGTCGGCCTTCTTCGTCACCTTCAGCGCCTGCGCCATATCGTTGTCGGCATCGCCGAAACGAAAGGCCTGTGTGTGGAGCTGGGCACGGTAGAAATAGCCGTCGGGCTCCTGCGGGAACTTACGGATGAAGTCGTCGACAAGGGTGGCATAGGCTGTAGAGTCGGTACTGCCGCTGGCGACGTAGAGCATGAGCAGAGCCTGATCGGGGGTGGCGGGCAGGTCCTTCTTGATCTTCGTGCTTTGCAGGGTGGCATCACCCAGACTCAGCCCCGTGATACGCAGGGAGTCGGCATAGCGGGCGCTGACGGCATACGACAGGGTGTCGCCAGCCACGGCCGGCGCCTGCATCAGTCCCACAACCTCGCCGCTGGCGTTTAGCAGCGGACAGCCCACAGCCTCGGTGGACGAGGGGAGGGCGATGGTGTAGTACTGGTAGTCGCCCATGAAGGTCTCGGCCTTGCGGACAGTGCCCGACGGACAGTCCTTGGTATTGAGGTAAGGAAGCAGCCAGAGTGTCGTCCCCTCGGCGGCAGCGGTGGCGGCGATGGGCAGGGGTGTCGTCTTACGGGCGGCAACGCGGAACTTCGCCACGTCGTACGTGCCGTTGGCCCCTAGCAGATATTCCACGGGCCACTCCTTGCCCTGGGCATCGATAATGATGGCGCGCGAGGCACCACGGAAGGGCTCGAAGTTGCTGACGCACTCGCCGTCGGTACCGACGTAGAAACCGCCGGCGCTGCCCAGCAGCGTGCCCTTGTCGTCGAAGGTCTTCAGGGTGAACACCGACTTCGCGGCTTTCTTCGTCCATGACTGTGCCCCTGCGGGCATGAATGACAACAGACTGATGACAGTCAATAAAAGTATCTTATTTCTCATTTTTCAATTTCATTTTTTGCAAGGACTTCAGGACTTTTTTCAATTCTTCAATTTTTCAATTCTTCAATTTTTCATTTAGCGCGTAGCGCTTAAAAGTTCCTTCGCATTCTGGATGGCAGCTTCGCTGACGGCGCTGCCGCTGAGCATCTGGGCTATCTCGCCGACACGCTCCTCGGCAGTCAGCTCGCGCATATAGCTGACGGTACCTGAGGCCGTCTCTTCTTTATATACCTTATAATGATGGGTGCCCAGGGCGGCAATCTGCGGCAGGTGGGTGATGCTGATGACCTGACGGCCATGACCACCCATCTCCTGCATGATACGCGCCATGCACTCGGCCATCTTGCCGCTGACACCCGTGTCTATCTCGTCGAAGATGATGGTGGGCAGCTTCACGGCGCTGCTAATCATCGCCTTCAGCGACAGCATGACGCGGGCTATCTCGCCGCCGGAAGCCACCTGTGCCACGGGCTGGAGTGGGGTGGAGGTGTTGGCGGAGAAGAGCAGGGACACCTGGTCCTGACCGTTGCTACGCAGCTCCGTCGGCTGGATGTCGACGGAGAAACGAACATTGGGCATACCCAGCGGCACTAACCGTTGGCGCAGCTCCTCCTCAATCTTGCGGGCCGCCTTCGTACGCTCACGGGTGAGGGCATCGGCAGCTTTCTGGCAGCGGCTTTTCAGCTCGTCGGAGCGGTTGCGCAACTGCTGGATGGTGTCGTCGCTGTTCTCGATGTCGGCAAGTTGCCGGGCGAGGTTGTCACGCAGGGTGATGAGCTCGTCGACGGTGGTGACGCGGTATTTCTTCTCGAGGTCGTTCAGACGGTCCAGACGCTCATTGATGGTGTCGAGCTCGGCAGGGTCGAAGTCGATATCGTCCAGATGGGCGCTGACCTCAGAGGCGATGTCTTTCAGTTCGATATAGCTGCTGTCCATGCGCTCCGTCAGCTCGCTGGCTACAGGGAACACACGTTCGATGGCGTGGAGGGCGGCGGTGGCGTTCTTCAGCGTCGTGACGATGCCGCTGTTGTCACCCGACAGGGCGTTGTCGGCCTCGTAGAGTGCCCGTTTGATGTCCTCAGCATGGGTCATCGTGTCGCTACGGCGCTCCAGCTCCTCCTGCTCGTCGCAGACGAGACGGGCTGCTGTCAGCTCGTCGTACTGGAACTGCAGGAACTCCTGCTGTTGGCGGTTCTGCTCCACGCGTTCCTGGAGTGCCGTCAGCTGGCGGCAGCAGTCCTGGTAGTCGTCGAAACAGCGGCGGTAGTCCGTGAGCAGGGCATCGTCGGCGGCAATGATGTCGACGAGGCTCAGCTGGAAGTCGTGCTTCTGCAACAGCAGGTTCTGGTGTTGCGAGTGAACGTCGACGAGCTGCTCGCCCAACTCCCGGAGCATGGTCAGCGCCACGGGGGTGTCGTTGATGAAGGCACGGCTCTTGCCTGCCGCTGTCAGCTCGCGTCGTACGATGGTATCGTCGGCATCGTACTCAATGTCGTTCTCGTCGAAGAACGTCTTGAGGTCGTAGCGTGATAAGTCGAAGTGGGCCTCGATGACACATTTGTCGGTACCCGCCTTCAAGGCCTTGGAGTCGGCACGCTGGCCCAGCAGCAGCCCGATGGCTCCCAGAACGATGCTCTTGCCGGCACCCGTCTCGCCGGTGACCACAGAAAAGCCCTCGTACAGGTTAATGTCGAGGGTATCTATGAGTGTAAAGTTCTTGATGTATAAGCGTTTCAGCATGGTCTCTTCAGAAATCTTTTTACCTTTTGCCCTTTTACCGTTTTTGCCTTTTTACTTTTCTACCTTTTTACCCTTTTATTGACGAATCTTGTCCCACGCGCTGCTCTGGGCCGCATTGAGGCTCATCAGCAGGTCGTAGATGCTCTCCTTCTCCTTCTGTGTGCCCTTGCCCTTGTAGATGTTGCCCAGCTCGTCCTTCTTGTAGTCAGTCCATATCTGTGGCAGCTGACTTAGCGGCTTGGCCTCGTGGACCTTCTTCAGGTGGGTCTCCAGGGCGGTGGTCACCTCGGTACGTCCACGTTCCACGTTGGTCGACATCTCGTCGAGTCCCTTGCGGTAGTAGTCGTACTGCAGCTGACGGAAGGGCTTCATGGCCTCGTCGAGGTAGTCGTTGATGATGGCGAAGCGGTTGCGGGAGTCCTCGAACGACTTCCAGCCGGGGAAGCCCAAGTCCTGTGCGTTATTCACGAGATTCATGCAGCGTTGCAGCACGTCGGTACCTCCCATGGGCGCGAAGCTGTCGAGGTTGAGACCAATGAAAAGGTAGGCATAGTAGGCGAAGAGGGCTGTGAGCTGGTTGTCGATGACCTCCTCGTTGAAGTTCAGCTGGTCGAACTGCGCAAACTCGAAGTCGAACTGACGGTCGGTATTGTTGTAGAGCGTCGTGGTATAGGCGCTGTTCCACACAGGACGGTTGGCCTGTACGAGTGCCGAGCATTGGAACTTGTTCTCCGCCTGGACGTACTTGTTGACGGTAATGCTGAAGGAGCATTGGATGCGCTCGTTCTCCTGAAACTGCAAGGCTGTCCATTGCCGCTCGTTGACAAACTGCTCCAACGTCTGCTGGAGGTTCTCGAAGACGGAGGCATCGGTACCCTGCACCTTCTGGTGGTTGATGCTGATCTTGGCCTGAAGTTCCTGAGCCCTTGCGGGGCTAAAAGATAAATGACAAATGATAAATGATAAACTGATCAGCAGCAAAGTACGGCTGAAACGAATGGAACCGAGGATATATCTTTCAATTCTCATTTCTCACTTATCATTTTGGGCGAAGCCCGCCATTATCAATTCTCAATTGTCAATTATCAATTAGCGCATTAGCGCATCTGTGCCTCGCGAAGGCGGATGCGTGTGAGTACCTGCTTGGTGTTGTAGGTGAAGTCGCCGCCCAGTATCCAGCTGTAGTAGCCAGGATCGAAACGGAGCACGTCGGCAACGGGCTTGCCCTTGTGCTTGCCGAAGTTGAAGACCTCGATGCGCTGGCCGTTGACCTCGGCCCAGACGATGCGCCCGGCGAAGTCGACGTTGTCGTTCATCTTCGAGAACTCTGCCAGCTGGTCCATATTGTTCTCCAGTACCTTCTCGGGATCTTCGTTGGCGCCGGGGGCGTACTTGTCGAGCTCGCCCATCAGCACGCGGTACGTAGCCTCCGTATCCTGGTCGGCACGGTGGGCCTCGAAGTCGTCTTCCATCTTCCGCCCGCAGTAGAACTTGTAGGCAGCAGCCAGGTTACGCCGTTCCATCTTGTGGAAAATGGTCTGTGCATCGATGAGGCGACATTTCTGGAAGTCGAAATCGATGCCGGCACGCAGGAACTCCTCGGCCAGCAGGGGAATGTCGAAATGGTTAGAGTTGAAACCGGCGAAGTCACAGCCCGTGAAGTTGTCGCAAAGCTTCTGTGCCAGTTGCTTGAAGGTTGGCTTGTCCTTCACATCGTCGTTCGTGATGCCCGTCAGCTGCTCCACCTCGGCGGGGATGATGCATTCGGGGTTGACGAGTTCGTCGCCGCGCTCTTCGCGACCGTCAGGGTACACCTTAATATATGATATCTGTATGATACGGTCCTTGACCAGGTCCAGTCCCGTCGTCTCAAGGTCAAAGATGACCAGTGGCTTCTGCAAGTTCAGTTTCATTATTCTCTAACTTCTCAACTTCTTCGTTAACTTCTTAACTTCTTAACTTCTCTAACTTCGTTAACTTCTTCAATCATTCAACAACATCGGCATCATCAGCATCAGCACATCCTGATTCTCGGGCTGCTCAGAGGGCAGTACGAGACCGGCACGGCTGGGGTCAGCCAACTGGATGAGCACCTCCTGGCTGGTGAAGTTGCTGAGAATCTCGATGAACGACGAGCCCTTGAAACCGATGCTCATCGTCTGACCGTTATACTCGCAGCTGATACGCTCCGTGGCGGTCTTCGAGAAGTCGTAGTCCTCGGCATCGAGCTGAAGCGTGGAGCCTTCAACGTGGAAGCGGATGAGGTTGCTGGAGTCGTTGGCAAAGGGCTGCACGCGGCGCAGGGCTGCCAGCAGACCATTGCGGTCGATGCGCAGCTCGTTGGGGTTGTTCTGAGGAATGACGCTGTTATAGTTGGGATAGCGGCCCTCGATGAGTCGGCAGATGATGGTGCCGTCGCCGTAGTTAATCTCGGCATTGCGCTCGTCGAAGCGGATGATGACGTCGCCGCCGTCCTTACCCAGAAGGCTCTTCAGCAGGGTGGCAGGCTTCTTCGGCAGGATGAAGGCGGCGGGCTGCTCGCTCTTGATGTCGTAGAGCTTGTTGCGCACCAGCTTGTGACCGTCGCTGGCTACGATGGCCAGACAGTCGGGCGTCAAGTCGAAGTAGATACCGTTCATCACGGGGCGCAACTCGTCCTGTGCCGTTGCGAAGATGGAACGGTTGATGTTGTCCAGCAACAGGGGACTGCTGATGACGATGGTGGTGGCACCGTCGCTGACGGCCTGAGCCGAGGGATACTCGTCGGCGTTTTCCGTCGGCAGGGAGAAGAGTCCGTTCTGGTAGTTGATCTTGGCGATATTCTGCTGAAGGTCAACATCGAAGGTGATGGGCTGCTCGGAGAATCCCTTGACGGCTTCCAGCAGGTCGTGGTTAGCGATAGCGAAGCGTCCCTCGCTGTCGGCCTCAATCAGTTCCACGGTGGTCTGCATGGTGTTCTCACTATCCGATGCCGTCAGGCTGAGTGTCTGACCTTTGATGTCGAACACGAAGTCGCCCAGGATGGGGAGGGCATTCTTGCTGTTGATGACTCTTGAAAGTGCGACGAGTTTTGCGCTCAATGCGGTGCTTGATACTGTGAATCTCATATTGTTTTTTGTTTTTAGTTTTTCCTAACGGTTTCTTTACGCCGAATTATCGGCAAAGTTACACAAAATTTGTGTGATTAAAAAAAATTATGCCGAAAAATTCTGCTTTTCAAACTATTTTTAGTAATTTCGCCGTCGCATTTTAGTAAAATCAACAGTTAACATACAAAAAATTATGGATTTAACAGGTAGAATCATTGCTGTATTACCAGCTCAGAGTGGTGTTTCCCAGCGCACGGGCAACGCATGGATGTCGCAGGACTATGTTATAGAAGTCCCCGGCCAGTATCCCCGCAAGTGTCTTTTCCGTATCTTTGGCGAGGACCGTATCAAGCAGTTCAACATCCAGATGAACGAGGACGTCACCGTCCAGTTCGATATCGATGCCCACGAGTTTAACGGTCGCTGGTTCAACGATATCCGTGCGTACAATATTGTTCGCGGACAGGTGCCTCCCGTGGCCGGCGCTCCTGTGGCCGATGCCGCACCGTTCCCGCCGCAGGCTGCTGCTCCCCAGGCAGCTGCCGCCACCTCGCCGTTCCCGCCAGCTCAGGAACCTGCTGCCGAGGGAACTTCTGACGACCTGCCCTTCTAAAGCGTTGTAAGGCAGCCGTCCCTTGTGAAGGGGAAGGTGTTTTGTCATGAGGTATTTTGTGACGTTCAGCTACGACGGTAGCCGTTATCACGGGTGGCAGATTCAGCCCAACGGCGACTCCGTACAGCAGCAGCTACAGCACGCGCTGTCGCTGCTGCTGCGCTGTGACGTTACCGTTACCGGGGCGGGGCGTACCGATGCCGGTGTCCACGCCCGAATGATGGTGGCCCACTTTGATGTTGACGTCGTTTCTCCGTTGCTCAGTACCCCCGAACAATTGGCCTACAAGCTCAACCGCCTGCTGCCTTGCGATATTGCCGTCAGCAAGGTCGAACAAGTGACTGACGACCTCCATGCCCGTTTCTCGGCCACTAGTCGGATGTATCGTTACTATGTCCACACGGCCAAGAATCCGTTCTTAAGAAATACTTCATGCGAAATCCATTATCCACTGGATTTCAATAAGATGAACGAGGCGGCGAATGTGCTGATGGAGTACGAGGACTTTGGCGCTTTCTGCAAGGCTCATGCCGATGTGAAGACCACCCTCTGTCATGTCACGACGGCCCGTTGGTACCAGACGTCACCCACGACGTGGTACTTCGAAATCCGTGCCAACCGCTTCCTCCGCAACATGGTCAGAGCTGTTGTCGGTACCCTCATCGACGTGGGGCGCGGTCGTGTCAGCCTCGATGGCTTCCGCGACATTATTGAGGGCCGAAGCCGTAGTGATGCCGGCGAGTCGATGCCTGCCCACGCCTTGTTCCTCGAAGATATCACCTATTAATATATAGCATTAAGCATTAAGCATTGTGCATTGAGCATTAAGCATTAAGCATTGAGAACATGTGGCTGATTTTGGCATTTATGTCGGCAGCGTTGCTGGGCTGCTATGACTCCCTGAAGAAACAGGCGTTGAAGTCGAACGCCGTCATCCCCGTGCTGTTCCTCAACACGCTGTTCTCGTCGCTCATCTTCCTGCCGTTTATCATTCTGAGTGCCCAGAGCGATTGTCTTGACGGCACTATCCTCCACGTCGCCGAGGGTGGCTGGGAGGTGCACCGCTATGTGCTTCTGAAGGCGCTTATCGTCCTTTCGTCGTGGATTCTCGGCTACTTCGGCATGAAGCACCTGCCGCTGACCATCGTCGGCCCCATCAACGCCACGCGTCCCGTGATGGTGCTTGTTGGCGCCCTGCTGGTCTTTGGCGAACGCCTCAACGTGTGGCAATGGATCGGTGTGATGCTGGCTGTCGCCTCGTTCCTCCTGCTGAGCCGAAGCGGCAAGAAGGAGGGTATCGACTTCAAGCACGACCATTGGATCTACATGATTGTCGGCGCAGCAGCCCTTGGTGCCGTCAGCGGCCTCTACGACAAGTACCTCATGGCGCCCGTCAGCGAGGGCGGGGTGGGGCTCGACCGGATGCTCGTGCAGTCGTGGTACAACATCTACCAATGTGCGATGATGCTCGTTATGCTTGTCGTGCTCTGGTGGCCGAAGCACAAGGAGACGACGCCTTTCCATTGGTCGTGGTCTATCCTGGGCGTTAGCCTGTTCCTGTCGACGGCCGACTTCATGTACTTCTACTCGTTGTCGCTGCCCGACGCCATGATCAGTATTGTGTCGATGGTCCGCCGCGGCTCCGTCGTCGTCAGCTTCCTCTTCGGCGCTTGGTTCTTCCACGAGAAGAACCTCAAGGCGAAGGCCTTCGACCTGGCCCTAGTGTTGTTGGGAATGCTCTTCCTCTATATTGGTTCGCGTTAACGCAATACCCCTCTGTTTTAGCGTCTGTTAACGGCCTGTAGCCGCAGGTTGCGAAAAACGGAAAGGATATGAGACAAATACGGAAACGCTATTCCGGCTTTTTCCGTAATTTTGCACGCAAAATAATCAAGCTAAACGTTTACCAATAATGAAGAGACTTTTACTTACACTATCCTGTGCAGCTGCCGTCATGACTGCCAGCGCACAGTTGTCAAAGAATCCGGACAAGTTTTTGGGTAACATCACCACCAGCTATCAGGTGAATCCCGGCGGCGGCGTACCCAATTTCAACAAGCTGTGGAACCAGATAACCCCTGAGAACGAGTCGAAGTGGAGCTCTGTAGAGGGTTCAAGGGGAAATTTCAACTGGGGTTGTGATACGCCCTTCAAGGCTGCCAGGGAGAATGGTTTCCCGTTTAAGTTCCACGCTTTCCTTTGGGGTGCTCAATATCCTGGGTTCATAGATAATATTTCCATTAAGGAGCGCTATGAAGCCTTCATTGAGTGGGTTGACGCCATCAAGAAGCACTATAGTACTACTGACTGGAACAGTGTTACGGAGAAGTATTATAGTCCCCTGCCGATGATTGACGTGGTTAACGAGGCCATCGGCATGCACCAGAAGGGCAACCCCATCGTGAAGACGTGTACCGGCGGTGGCGGCAAGACAGGCTACGACTGGCTCATCAAGGCCTTCGAACTGGCCTACGAGCGTTTCCCCGGTTCCATCCTCATCTATAACGACTATAACTCGCTCAATCCCTATAATGGCGATGTGGATAATTTCATCAATTTGGTAAAGGCTCTCCGTGATGCCGGTGCCCCCATTGACGCCTACGGCAACCAGTCCCACGATGTTGATAACATTAGCGAGAGTGACTTGAAGAACTCGATGAAGAAGCAGCAGGACGCCCTTAAGATGCCGATGTACATCACGGAGCTCGATATCAACATCGACAATGATAACCAGCAGCGTGACCAGCTGAAGAAAGTATTCCCCATCATGTGGGAGGCTGATTACTGTGCCGGTGTCACTTTCTGGGGCTATGTCCACGGCCGCACGTGGGTTGCCAATTCGGGCTTCTACCGTAATGGCGCACCTCGTGCCTGCATGACCTGGCTTCAGGAATACATGAGTACACAAAAGGCTCAGAACGTCAAGAGCCCGTACAAGAACATGAGGAAAGAGGCTTCCATCTACATCAAACCCGCCGACTTCAAGGTGGCCAAGGGCGATGTCGTGCCTGTCAAAGTGCGTGTCCGCATGGCAACGGAGAAGGTGGAGAAGGTCGAACTCTTCACCGGCACTTCTGTGGCCAACGCTACGACACTCGTCGCCACGATGACCGAGGCTCCTTACATCTGTGAGTATACCGCCCCGACGTCTAAGGGCTATAAGGTTTTCAAGGCTGTCGTCACCACCCCTGATACCACTTACGTCCGCTATGGCGGCATTGAGGTGCTTGACAAGAGCACCAAGCGCGAGCCCTACAACGGCACTCCCCTCGAGATACCTGGTACAATTAATGTGGCCGAGTACGACAAGGGTGCCCTCGAAGTAACCTATAAAAGCCCTTGTTTTAGCTATAGCAACCGTAAGACCCAGTCGGCCACCCAGGACAATGCCTGGATGGAGTATACCGTTGACGTGAAGGAGGAAGGTCTTTACAAGGTCGAGGCCGAGGTGGCCTCTGTAAAGGAGGGCGGCACGTTCCACCTCACGGAGTACGGTCTGGACAGCCTGACATTCCTTGCCAACATGATTGAGGTTCCCGTTACGGGCAGTACCACCGAGTACAAGACCATTACCGCTGCGTTCAAGAATCCCATCTCCGTAGGTCAGCATCGCATCTGCTTGAACGTCGACAAGGGCGGCTTCTATATCAAGAAGCTCACCTTCAAGCCTTACAAGCTTGACAAGAATATCAAGGTTTCCGTGTCTTCAGTCAGCGCCAGCACGATTACGGTCGGCGGCAAGTCTACCGTCAAACTTTCAGCCTCTCGTTCTGGCAGTACTATCGATAGCGTCCTTGTCTATGCCAATGGCAGTTTCATAGCAAAACTCACCGAGGCTCCCTATACTGTTGACTTCGAGCCTACTGCAAAAGGCTCCTACACCATCACGGCCGTAGCGTGGGCTGGCGGCTATGAGAACGAGACGACTACCGTCAAGACCGTCAAGGTCAACGGTGTGCGCGAGCCCTATGCCGACATCGTTGAACTCCCCGGCATCATTGAGGCCGAGAACTTCGACAAGGGTGGTGAAGGCCTGTCGTTCCACGACAAGGACGACGTTGATGATGGCGATGCCAAATACCGTACTGACAACGAGGGTGTTGACATCGTCAAGGGCAATGGCGGTAGCGCTCTTGGCTACACGGCTGTCGACGAGTGGCTTGAGTACACCGTCAACGTTGCCCAAGCCGGCAAGTTCACCTGCGTTGCCACTGTATCGGCAGGTGGTGACAACTCAAAGTTCACCATCAGCAGGAAGACACTCACCGGCAGTAGCAGTACCCTCTGGACTGTTAATGTGCCTAAGACGGGAGAGAATACCTGGAGTAACTATACGCAGGTGGAACTGACCACACCGAAGCAGTTCCCTGCCGGCAAGCAGTATATCCGCATCAAGATTACCGGAGCCAATTGTAATATCGACAAGCTCGAGTTCAAGTCGCTCGAGGGAACCGGTATCGACGACGTGCAAAGCGATATGACGACGCCTTGGGGCACGTCCTACGACTACTACAGCCTCTCTGGCCAGAAGGTTAACGGTAACTACCGTGGCATCGTCATCCGCAACGGCAAGAAGATCCTGAAGAAGTAGGTCTGACAAACACCTTCAGACATCTCGTTTAATAAGAGCCACTTATTCCCGAATAGGTGGCTCTTATTTTGCAATAGGTGGCACTTATTTCGCAATAGGTGGCACTTATTTCAGAACAGGTGGCTCTTTTTTCGCAATAGGTGGCACTTATTTCAGAATAAGGCTGGCTTATCCGTCAATAAACCGTGCCAGTCTCAAATAGTAAGGAAAAAATTTGGTTTTTCCGTACTTTCATTGTATCTTTGCACCCGTAATTATGCATTTTTTAACTGAATTAATTAATTAATAAGGTAAAAATTATGAAAAAGATTTTCACAGCTATCGTAGCAATGGTGCTTGCTGCTCCTGCCTTTGCACAGTTCAGCAGCGGTGGTTTCGAACTGGACAAGCAGAACCTGTACTATGGCGTTCGCCTCGGTTTGACCGTGGCTGACCTGAGTGGTGATGCCGAGACCGATGCAAAGGTCGGCATGACGCTTGGTGGTGTCGTCGGCCTGCGCGTATCGCAGTCGACTCCCCTGTTCTTGGAGAGCGGCCTGTACTACACGGAGCGTGGTGCCAAGGATATCGGCTATTCGAACCTGGAGATCCCCCTGCTCATCAAGTACGGCATCAAGGCTACCGACGATATCGCTATCCTGCCGTTCGTAGGTCCTTACTTCGCTCGTGCCTGCTGGGGTAAGACCAAGATTTATGACGAAGAGACCGGAAAGTCGGTGAAGATTGGTACTTTCGATGAGAAGAAGTGGACTGGTCTGAAGCGTCTGAACATGGGCTTCAAGGTTGGTTGCGCTGCTGAGTACAACAAGCTTTACTTGGAGGTAGGCTATCAGTTCGGTGTTTCGAACATTGCCAAGGCCGATGACCTGACCATCCGCTCGAACGCTTTCTTTGCTAACTTCGGCGTGAATTTCTAAGTGCTGAAGGCTGCTTTATTCGATCTTGACGGCGTCGTCTTCGACACGGAACCGCAGTATACCGTCTTCTGGGGTAGCCAATGCAGGCTATACCACCCGGAACGGCCGGGGCTGGAGCACGAAATCAAGGGCTCCACGCTGACGCAGATCTTCGACCGTTGGTTTGCGGGACCGTTGGAACAGGAGCGTGACGCCATCACCAAGCGACTTGACGACTTCGAGGCCCAGATGACGTTCAACTACGTCACGGGCTTCGAGGCCTTTGTCAACGACTTGCGTCGACACAATGTCAAGACGGCCGTGGTGACGAGCAGCAACAGGGCCAAGATGGAGAGTGTCTACCGTCAGCGTCCGGAGCTGCTGGACATGATGGACGCCATCCTCACGAGCGAGGATTTTGCCCACTCGAAGCCCCATCCCGACTGCTATCAACGTGGTGCGGCGCGCTTCTCGGTATCACCTCAGGAGTGTGTGGTCTTCGAGGACAGCCTTAACGGTCTGAAGTCCGGCCGTAGTGCCGATTGCCTAGTGGTAGGACTTGCGACAACCCTTCCTGTCGATAGTATCCGTGAGTTGAGCGACCTTCAGGTGTCCGACTATACGGGTCTCTCCTACGACCGTCTTCAGGATTTATTATTGTTACAATGAACTCTCAGAACACCCCGGTACACATCAGACTCTGGCACAGAGACTTCTGGATGATGTCGACGGCACTATTCCTGCTGTCGGCGTCGGTGTATATGCTTATCCCTGTGATGCCCGTGTGGCTGCTGGAGACGGAGCATTTCAATACCCTCCAGACGGGTGTCGCCATGGCCATCTTTGCTGTGGGACTGTTCCTGCCCGGGTGCTTCTGCAACTACCTCGTACAGCGTTTCCGTCGCAACAAGGTGTGTGTCATCTCCATTTTCCTGATGACGCTCTGCCTGTCGGCACTCTACTACCTCCACGGGCTTAGCAGCCAGTATGTCGAGGTGCGTGTCATCCTGTTGCAACGCCTGCTGCTTGGTGCCACCTTCGGACTAGCGCAGATGGTGCTGTCCTCAACGCTCATCATCGATGCCAGCGAGTCGTTCCGCCGTACGGAGGCTAACCACTCGTCGGCCTGGTTTGCCAGGATGGCCCTGTCGCTGGGGCCGATGACGGGCATCGTGCTGTTCAATTATATGGGCTTCGATGCAGTCCTGCTGGCTTCGATGATTTCGGCATTAGCTTCGGCAGCCCTGATAATGACGGTTGTCATCCCGTTCCGCACACCCGACGAGAATCTGCGTGTGTTTAGTTGCGACCGTTTCCTGCTGAAGCCGGGTATGGTGCTGTTCGCCAACCTGCTGCTCATCTCCCTGTCGGTAGGCTTGTTGCTGTCGTTGGGGTTGAGCGAGCGTTTCTATGCCATGATGATGGCAGGCTTCCTGTTGGCCTTGCTGGCCCAGCGTTTCGTGTTCCGCGATGCCGAACTGAAGAGCGAGGTGGTGAGTGGACTGATTCTGCTGCTGGCTGCCCAGCTGATGATCTACAGCCGTCCGTTGCCCGTGGTGTGGTATATCTCGCCTGTGTTAATGGGATTGGCGGTGGGTATCTGTTGCTCGCGTTTCCTCCTGTTCTTCGTCAAGTTGAGTCGTCATTGCCAGCGTGGTACCAGCCAGAGCACGTATATGCTAGGGTGGGAGAGCGGCCTGGCTCTGGGCATTGGTTTGGGCTATGCCTGCTTCGAAGATGCCAACGTGACAATTATCGTGTCGTTGGTGCTGGCGGCAACTGCGTTGCTGATGTACCACCTCTACACACATAACTGGTTTGTGAAGCATAAGAACCGGTAAGTAAACCGGAATATATACCGGCAAGCGAACCGGTAGACATAACATTAGGATAGAAAAAGCCCTCAGGGCTCAAGAATAAGCCTTACGGGGTCGTACCTGATAGATCGGGATACTCTACAATAATCCAAAAACTGGGACCGTTTCTCTTGTCAATGGCGGGCCATGTTATTACCCTGCATAGGGGAGCTGCAAAGCCGGTGGATTACAACGACGGAGAACGCCCACATCGTGTGAAACAGGAGTTTTCACCAAATCATCGGTACGGCCCCCTTTTTTTGTTGACAGTTGATAGTTGACAATTGACAGTTAATGGCGGAACGTTAATGGTTAATTGTCTGAAGTTCTTGTAAGCGGGCGATGTATTTGCCGATGATGTCGAATTCCAGGTTGACAACCGTACCAATCTCGATGTCGCGGAAATTCGTGTGTTCCATGGTGTAGGGTATGATGGCCACCTGGAAAGTGTTGGCCGTTGGCCGGCAGACGGTGAGACTGACGCCGTTGACGGTTACCGATCCCTTGTCTACGGTAAAGTAGCCTCGTAGTGCCATTTCTTTGTCTTCCGGGTATTCGAAGGTGAAGTATGTCGAACCGTCGGCATCCTCTTTCGCCGTACAACGTGCCGTCTGGTCGACATGTCCCTGTACGATGTGTCCGTCAAGTCGTCCGTTCATCTTCATCGAGCGTTCTACGTTCACCTTGTCGCCCACCTTCAGCAGCCCGAGGTTCGAGCGCTCCAGCGTCTCCTTCATAGCTGTGACGGTATATTGTCCGTCGTTGATGCTGACGACGGTCAGGCAGACGCCGTTATGTGCGACGCTTTGGTCTATACTTAGTTCGTCGACAAACGAGCAGGTTAGTGTCAGGTCTATATTCTCGCGGTCACGGCTGATGGCCGTTACAGTTGCAAATTCTTCAATAATTCCGGAAAACATTTTTCTTGCGTTTTGTCTATTATAATATTAGTCCTTAACGAGTCTACGTTCAGTCTTCTATGATTTCGTAATCGTCGGTCACGTCATCGGAGCCGTCTACTGTCGCCATGTCTTCGATGTCCGTGGCTGGTGCAGCGGCCGCTTCGGCAGGCGCGTAGCCTGGCATGACGGTACCCGGCATAGGTGTGGCCATCGGAATGGCGCCGTTCATCATTTGTGCGTGCTGACTGCGGTAGTGGTCGGGGGTCATACCCATGCGCTGGCGGAAGGTGCGTGTGATGTTGAGTGCGTTGCCGAATCCGGTCATCTGGGCTATCTCGACGATGGTTCGGTTTGTCTGTTCCAGGAGCAGGATGGCCTTCTTCAGCCTGAAGTCGCCGAGATACTGCTCCGGCGTCTGTCCTGTGATGTCGTTCAGACGGTTGTGGAAGCTGCTTCGGCTCATGTTGGTCAGGGTGACCATCTCGTCGGTCTTCAGCTGAGGGTTGGTGTAATGCTGTTCAAGCCACTCGTTGAGCTGTTCTATGAACTTCCTGTCCTCCTCGTTCTTGAAAGTCTTCTCCCCTGCCAGTTTCAGCTGTCTGAGGTTCTCGCGATGCATGAGGTGTCGCTGTCTCATGTACATGAGTAGTAGTGAGATGGCTCCCACGAGGAACATATAAATCCAGATGGCATTCTTCGAGAGCATGAAGTATGGCGGGACGACGATCTCCAGTTCTCGCTGGTCGTAGTTGTCGGGCGACTCAAGTAGGAATGCTTTCACCTTCAGACGGTAGGTGCCTGTGGGCAGGGCGTTGTAGGTGATGGTCCGCGTCTTGTCGGCCGTTTGCCATTGCTGGTCGTATCCCTCGAGCAGGTACTGGTAGTGTACGCGGTGCTGAAGCTGGTAGTTGAGAGATGCGAACCTGACGCTGATGACATTGTCGTGTGTGGGCATCGTGACGCTCTTGGCCTCGGGTATGTAGTAGTCGTAGGTGTTGTTGAATCGTGGGCTGAGCAGTTCGCCGTTGAGGTAGAAATCGGTGATGCGTAGCTTCAGCATGGAACCGTTGCCCGTTGAGAGCTTCTTGCGGTCCACGGTATAGTATCCGTGCAGGGTTCCTATGAGCACGATGTCCTCAGGCAGGGCTACAGCTGCTCCTTCTGAGCAGATGGTCTCGTCAACGCCCTCGAGGCTTCCGAAGGTAGTGAAAATCTTCTTCTGTGTGTCGAACGAGCTGAGAACGTGGTCGGTGGCAAGCCATACGTTGTTTCTGTGGTCTATGGCAATGCTTTTAATCTCGTCCGACGACAGTCCGTCCTTCATGGTGAATGTCTCGAAATACCAGATGCCTTTCCTGTCCTTTCCGATGGCGTGTGACAATCCGCCTCCGTTGGTGCCCACCCACATGGAGCCCATGTTGTCGGTGACGAGTGTGACGATGTCTGTGCTGTAGAGGATATTGTCGGGCTTCAGCTCTGAGTTCTCGAGTTTCTTGACGCTAATGTTATTGTTGCGGAGCGATAGTATGAGTATGCCGTCCGTGGAGCCTGCCCACACGTTGCCGTCGCTGTCGAGTGCCACGGTGCGGATCTTCTTGAACGTGTTGCGGGGGTATCGTCGCATGACGTTTTTAGAGTGGTAGGCCTTGTAGCCTCTCTGCTTGTCGGGCACAAGTATGTTGACGCCTCCGCCGTAGGTGGCTACCCAGATGTTACCTTGACGGTCTTCAACAGCCTGGTATGCTGCATCGCTGCTGATGGAGTATTCGTCGTTGTCGTCATGGTGGTAGTTCTTGATGTCGAACCCTCCGTTGTCCAGGGGCTTAATGTGGAACACACCGTGGTCCTTTGAGCAGAGCCAGTAGTTGCCTTTGGAGTCCTGTGTGAATCCGTAGGGGCGTCCAATGGGGTTTCCCTTCGAGTCGTGCGTGATGGCTGTTCGTGATCCGTCGGGGCGTATGACGAACATCGTGTTGTTCTTGTTGCCGAGGAACAGCAGCTTACGCTTCTTGTCGTAGAACATGGCTCGCACCTCGTTGTCCAGGGGGGAGTCTGACTCGGGTACGAGCATCGACTTGGTGATGACGTTCTTCAGTATCTCAAGTTTCTCCAGTCCATGGCGGTTGGTTGACTCCCAGACGACGCCCTCCTCGAGTTCGCAGGCGGCGAGTACCGTATTGGAGAGGTTCCATGGGTTGATGGGGTCGTTGTGGAAATACTCGAACTCGTCGGTCTCGCGGTTGTAGTAGCCGTAGCCACCGTGGTTCAGGATGATCCACACGGTGCCCATAGACTCGTGGATGGTCGCTCCAAAGGAGTCATACTCGGGTGCGGGAACGTTGTGCAGGAAGCGCTTGGTGTCGTTCGATGCCGGTTTGTATCGGCAGACGCCGTTCTCCACGTCCGAGTACCAGATGATGCCGTAGCTGTCGACGTAGAGTGCCGAGATGCTGGTGGGCGCCTGTGTGATGAATGTTGGTGGCTGTCCGTACGAGAAGGTGAGTATCTTGCCCGACTCCGTACCGACGTAGATGTTGTAGCCGTTTGAGTAGAGATTGTTCACTTTCTCGTCGGGGAAGTAGCTTTTGCGTTCCACGACGAGGTTGTTGATGTCCAGTCGGTGGACACCCTTGTCGGTGCCTACCCAGATGTCATTATGGTAGCCCTCAGCCATACAGGTGACGTTGAGCCCGTTGCTGGTAATGAGTTGTGGCTCGTTGTTCGCAGGGTTGTTCTGGTCCAGCCGCATCTTGTAGACGCCGACGCCGTCCATCGATGCCAGCACGTCGCCGTTGTTGGTGACCACCAGAGGATAGCTGGTTCTCAGGTCCTGACTGCCGCTGACGTTCTCTAGGGGGTTGACAATCTTGTCCTTCCGGCGGTCTACGACAAAGATATGTCCATCGTACATTCTCATCCATACGTTCTGCCAGTTGTCGATGACCATATCCATGACACGATTGTGCAGCCCAGGTATGTGGCTAGCGTTGCCGGTCATGTAGTTGTAGAAATTGTATCCGTCGAATCGCGACAGACCGTTCCAGGTGGCTATCCAGATGTATCCGTAGTCATCCTGTTCTATCTTCGAGATGGTATTACTACACAGTCCGTCATCGGCCGAGTAGTGCGACAGCGAGGCCTGAAACCTCTGTGCGCCGACGCTGACGGCCAACATGCTGAGCAGCAGGGTTGTTGCTATGTTGCGGGATAGTCGTTTCATGACGGTGTAGTCCATTTTGCGCGGCTAAATTACACAAAAAACCTCAGATACGGAAATTTTTCATGCAAAAATACAATTTTTTTTGAAAAAAAGGAGAAAAAATTTGGAATATGTCAAAAAAATACCTATATTTGCAGGGAAAACTATAAACCGGTAAACAATTTGAGTTATGGCGAAGTACAATATTACCGAGAAGAAGGAGAAAGAGGCTGTTTATCGCAGCCTTGTGAGCCCTAGGCTGATGGACGAGATGAAGGAGAAGATCCTGGATATTATCGTGATGCAGAAGAAGTACAAGGATAAACACTACTCTGCCCGTCGGCTGGCCGAGGACCTTGGTACGAATACGCGCTATATCTCTGCCGTCGTCAACGTGAAGTTCCACATGAACTACACGTCGTTCATCAACAAGTACCGCATCGAGGAGGCGATGTCCATCCTTGTGGACCGCCGCTACCATGACTTGAATATGGAGGACGTGAGCGATATGGTGGGCTTTGCCAACCGTCAGTCGTTCTATGCGTCGTTCTTTAAGATTATGAACATGACGCCCCGTGAGTATCGTATGCAGCATCAGGTGGCCCACCCGTCGACCAAGAGCACGAAGTCGACCAAAAGCACGAAGTCTGCCAAGGGTGCGAAGTCGGCCAAGGGTACGAAGTCGGCCAAGGGTACGAAGTCGGCGAAGACGGCTAAACCGGCGAAGGCCAAGAACTGAGTCCTTTCTTTGATTATGCAGTCATTCAACTACCGCGACGAGCGTTTTGCTGATCTCCAGCTGTTGCGTTACCGCCTGCCGGGCTTCCGGCAGCTGACGCTCCGGCAGAAGCGCCTCGTCTACTATCTTGCGCAGGCCACCCTTTACGGCCGCGACATCACTTTTGACCAGTACGGACGTTACAACCTCCTCATCCGCCGGACGCTGGAGACGGTCTATACAGACCTGTGTGTGAACCGCCAGACGGCCGATTTCCAGGCCCTGGAGGTCTACTTGAAGCGTGTCTGGTTCTCCAACGGCATACACCACCACTACGGTTGCGAGAAGTTCGTGCCTGGGTTCACGAAGGATTACTTTCGTAACGTCCTCCATCAGGTTGATGCCCGACGGTTGCCGCTGGCCGATGGTCAGACGGTCGACGCCCTCTGCGACCTGCTGGAGCCCGTCATCTTCGACCCCGCCGTGCTGCCCAAGCGTGTGAACAAGGCCGACGGCGAGGATCTCGTCGCTACCTCGGCTTGTAACTTCTACGATGGCGTCACACAACAGGAGGCCGAGGAGTACTATGCCGCCATGAAGGGCGACGGCAGCGACCCCGAGCCACCGTCTTACGGTCTGAATACCACGCTCATGAAGCGCGACGGACGTCTCTGCGAGGAAGCCTGGACCGTCGACAGCCGCTACGGCAATGCCTTGCGACATATCGTCTACTGGCTGGAACGGGCGGCGCAGGAGGCCGAGAACGAGGCTCAGCGTGATGTCATCCTCCGGCTTGTCGACTACTACCGTACGGGCGACCTGCGTACCTTCGATGACTACTCCGTCCGCTGGCTAAGCTGTCTCGACGGCCGTGTGGATTTTATCAATGGCTTTATTGAAGTCTACGGCGACCCCCTGGGACTAAAAGGCTCATGGGAGGGACTCGTCGAATACATTGACGAGGACGCCACCCAGCGCACCCGTACTATTGCCCGTCACGCCCAGTGGTTCGAAGACCACTCGCCCGTCGACCCCCGTTTCCGCAAACCGGTGGTCAAGGGCGTCTCCGCCAACGTCATCTGTGCCGCTATGCTTGGAGGTGAGGAGTACCCATCGACGGCCATCGGTATCAACCTGCCCAACGCCGACTGGATACGTGCCCGTCACGGCTCGAAAAGCATTACCATATCCAACATTACCGAGGCCTACAACAAGGCCGCCCACGGCAATGGATTCCGTGAGGAGTTCGTCGACGACAAGGCCACGCTGGCTATGATTGAGCGTTATGGTGACCTCTGCGACGACCTGCATACCGACCTACACGAGTGTCTGGGCCACGGCAGCGGACAACTGCTGCCAGGCGTAGACCCCGACGCCTTGAAAGCCTACGGCAATACCATCGAGGAGGCCCGTGCCGACCTCTTCGGCCTCTACTACATGGCCGACGAGAAGCTTGTCGAGTTACACCTGTTGCCCGACGGCGAGGCCTATCGTTCACACTACTACACGTATATGATGAACGGCCTGATGACACAGCTCATACGCATCACCCCCGGTAACCAGATAGAGGAGGCGCATATGCGTAACCGCGCACTCATTGCCCGCTGGTGCCTGGCTCATGCTGACAGCCCTCAGGAGGGTGGGGAACCCGCTATGAGCCTTGTCAAACGCGATGGAAAGACCTACCTCCACATTAGCGACTACGAGCGCCTTCGCCAGCTCATTGCACAGCTGCTGGCCGAAGTGCAACGTATCAAGAGCGAGGGCGACTACGAGGCCGCCCGACGGCTCGTCGAAGACTATGCCGTACATATAGACCCCGTGCTTCACGAGGAGGTGCTCGAGCGTTACCAGAAGCTCGACCTGGCGCCCTATAAAGGCTTCATCAATCCCCAGCTCATACCCGTCCTCGACGCCAGCGGCGAGATAATGGACGTCGACGTCAGCTACAGCGAGAGCTACAGCCACCAGATGCTCCGCTATAGTCAGGAGTATGGTACGCTGATTTGATTGAGAGATTGAGAAATTGGGAGATTGAGATGGAGATACAGGATGTCGTCAAGGAAATAAAGCAGTCGTTTCGGCAGATGATGGACGGCTCCGTCGCACAGTCCATGCGCGACAAGGGCGTCGGCTACCACCTCAACTGGGGAGCCACAATCCCACGCCTCCGAGAGAAAGCCGACGAGCTCTCTACACTCTACACTCAACACATAACACTCTACGATCTCGCCATCGCCCTGTGGAAAGAAAACGTGCGCGAGTGCAAGATTCTTGCCACCATGCTTATGCCCCCCGATGAGATACTACCCGAGGTCGTTGACATCTGGATGGAACAGACGGAGACACTTGAAGTGGCCGAGCAGGCTGCCATGAACCTCTACTGCCGACTACCCTATGCGCCACAGAAGGCCTACCAGTGGATAGCCTCCGACAAACCGCTCTACCAGCTCTGCGGCTTCCATGTCCTCAGCCGACTCTTCATGAACGGACAGGAGCCTAATGAGCGAGGTATCAATGAGTTCCTGGATCAGACTCTCGTCGCACTACAGCAGTCGGGTGACTCCCCCCTCATCCTCGCTGTCCGCAAGGCCGCCATGAACAGCATCTCACACTTTGCCGACCTCGGACTCGTCTACGAACGACTTGCCGACAGCGCCCTCAGAAACTACGCATGAGGAAGGTAATAATCTCACAATGGGGATGTCCCCGTTGTGAGGTTATTTCTTAAAAAATGAAATAAATTTGGTTATTTCGGCACTTATTTGTACCTTTGTGCGGTTTTATGAAGTTGACATCAGATGAAAGAGAACGTATTGGCAGCCGTCGAGCGTATACTCGACAGCTACCACAAGATAAATAACCACCGCAGGACGCCCGAGCGTTACACAATTCTCAGGGCTGTCTACGAGATGGAGGGGCACTTCTCGCTGGAGGAACTGAGCGAGAAGTTGTCGGGTGAGTACCGTTTCCCGGTGAGCCGTGCGACGCTTTACAACACGCTGAAGCTGTTCTTGGAATTGCGCTTGGTCGTGCGTCACCGTTTTCAGGGTTCGACGGTCTATGAGGCCTGCTACGACAACAAGTGGCATTGCCACCAGATGTGTACGGTCTGCGGTAGTGTGAGTGAGGTTCGTTCACGTGAGGTTGTTGAGGCAATCAGCAACCTGCACTTGAAGCGTTTCCGCAAGGACGGCTTCACCTTATATATATACGGCATTTGCTCTACATGCCAGAGCAAGCTGACGCGTCAGAAGAACAAGGAACTGAAAGCTGCGGAGGCTGCAAAGAAGGCTGCCGAGGAGGCTAAGGCTACTGCAGGTAAGGCTACAAGAAAATCGGCGAAAAAGACGGCTGGACCGTCTGCCACGAAGGAGAAAGTTAAGAATAAAGATAGAAAGAAACAACAATGAACAAAGGAAAAGTTGACGTTCTGCTGGGACTGCAGTGGGGCGATGAAGGAAAAGGTAAGGTGGTCGACGTGCTGACCCCGAAGTATGATGTGATAGCCCGTTTCCAGGGTGGTCCTAATGCTGGTCACACGCTGGAGTTCGAGGGTCAGAAGTACGTGTTGCGCTCGGTGCCCTCTGGCATTTTCCAGGGTGGCAAGGTCAACATCATTGGCAACGGTGTGGTCCTTGCTCCGGACCTCTTCATGGACGAGGCAAAGGCCCTGGAGGCGAGCGGCCACGAGCTGAAGTCGCGTCTGCACATCTCTAAGAAGGCACACCTGATTATGCCCACGCACCGTGTGCTGGACGCTGCCTATGAGGCTGCAAAGGGTAAGAACAAGGTTGGCACCACGGGTAAGGGCATCGGTCCGACGTATACCGACAAGGTGAGCCGTAACGGTCTGCGCGTGGGTGACATTCTGGACGGCTTCGACGAGAAGTATGCTGCCGCCAAGGCCCGTCACGAGGCTATCCTGAAGTCGCTGAACTTCGAGTACGACATCACCGAGGTGGAGAAGAAGTGGCTGGAGGGCGTAGAGTACCTGCGTCAGTTCCCCATCGTTGACAGCGAGCATGAGATCAACAATATCCTGAAGAGCGGCGAGAGCGTGCTTTGCGAGGGCGCTCAGGGCACAATGCTCGACATCGACTTTGGCTCTTATCCTTTCGTTACTTCCTCGAACACCATCTGTGCCGGAGCCTGCACGGGCCTGGGCATTGGTCCTAACAAGATCGGCGACGTCTACGGCATCATGAAGGCCTACTGTACACGCGTCGGAGCCGGTCCGTTCCCCACGGAGTTGTTCGACGAGACGGGCAAGAAGATCCGTGACCTGGGCCACGAGTACGGTGCTGTCACGGGCCGTGAGCGCCGCTGCGGCTGGATAGACCTCGTGGCGTTGAAGTACTCGATCATGGTCAACGGTGTGACGAAGCTCATCATGATGAAGAGCGATGTCCTGGACGGCTTCGACACCATCAAGGCGTGCGTGGCCTACAAGCAGAACGGCGAGCAGATAGACTATTTCCCCTATGACATCGAGCACGGCATCGAGCCCGTCTATGAGGAGCTGCCGGGCTGGAAGACCGACATGACGAAGTTCACCAGCGAGGAGCAGTTCCCGCAGGCTTTCAAGGACTACATTACGTTCCTTGAGAAGCAGCTCGAGACCCCCATCGCTATCATCTCCATCGGCCCAGACCGTGACCAGACAATCGTTAGAAAATGAAACCAAGCATACCCAAAGGAACACGCGACTTCGGCCCTCAGGAGATGGCCCGTCGCAACTATATCTTCAACACCATCCGCGAGGTCTACGAGCTCTATGGCTTTCAGCAGATAGAGACGCCGGCCATGGAGACGCTCCAGACACTCATGGGCAAGTATGGCGAGGAGGGCGACAAGTTGCTGTTCAAGATTCTGAACTCAGGCGACTTCCTGAGCAAGGTCAGCGACGAGGAGCTCCAGGAGCGCAACGCCCTGCATCTGGCTGCCCGCCTGTGTGAGAAAGGCCTGCGTTACGACCTCACCGTGCCCTTCGCCCGCTACGTGGTGATGCACCGCGAGGAGTTGCAGCTGCCGTTCAAGCGCTACCAGGTGCAGCCCGTGTGGCGTGCTGACCGTCCGCAGAAAGGCCGTTACCGCGAGTTCTACCAGTTCGACGGCGATGTCGTCGGCTCTGACTCGCTGTTGAACGAGGTCGAGCTGATGCAGATTGTCGATACTGTCTTCACACGTTTCGGCGTCCGCGTACAGATCAAGATCAACAACCGTAAGATACTCTCCGGCATCGCCGAAGTAATTGGTGCTGCCGACAAGATTGTCGACATCACCGTGGCCATCGACAAGCTCGACAAGATTGGCATTGACAATGTCAACGCCGAGTTGCGCGAGGACGGGCTCACCGAGGAGCAGATAGAGAAGCTGCAGCCCATCATCCTGCTTCAGGGCACGAACGAGGAGAAGCTCGACACCATCGCCAAGGTGCTCGCCGATAGCGAGACGGGCATGAAGGGCGTCGAGGAGACACGCTACATTCTCAATGTTTTGAGTGGTAGTCTTAAAAACGAGCTCGAACTCGACCTGACGCTGGCACGCGGTCTGAACTACTATACCGGTGCCATTTTCGAGGTGAAGGCCCTTGATGTGCAGATAGGCTCCATTACCGGCGGTGGTCGTTATGATAACCTCACCGGCATCTTCGGAATGCCGGGCATCTCGGGTGTCGGCATCTCGTTTGGCGTAGACCGTATCTACGACGTGCTGAACCAGCTCGACGCCTACCCGAAGGACGCCATCAGCAGCACCCGTCTGCTGTTCATCAACTTCGGCGAGAAGGAGACGGCCTACTGTATGCCCATCGCCGCACGTGCCCGTCAGGCTGGCATTCGTACAGAGGTGTTCCCCGATGCTGCGAAGATGAAGAAGCAGATGGCCTATGCCAACCAGAAGCAGATACCGTTTGTCGCCCTAGCCGGCGACAATGAGATTGCCGAGGGCAAGGTGACCCTGAAGGACATGACCACCGGCGAGCAGACGATGCTCACGGCCGATGAGCTCATCAAGAAGGTCGGCGAGTTGTCGTAAAATGTCGTAATAACGTTATAACGAAATAAAAGAAAGAGACAATGAAAAAGATTCTGACGGCGCTGATAACGCTCCTGCTGCTCACGTCGGCAACGGATAGCGACAAGGTGACGACCATCTTCGTCATCGGCGACTCCACGGCCGCCCAGAAGGATATTTCTGGAGGTAAGCAGGAACGTGGCTGGGCGATGGCTCTGGCGTGCTACTTTGACGACAACATCCGTGTCGATAACCACGCTGTCAACGGGCGCTCCTCGCTGAGCTTCTTTAACGAGGGACGCTGGCAGAAGGTGCTCGACAGGATGAAGCCCGGCGATTACGTCATCATACAGTTCGGACACAACGACGAGAAACCCAAGGCCGACCGTCATACCGACCCCGGCTCCACGTTCGACTATATGCTGGCACGCTATGTCCGCGAGACACGCGAGCACGGAGGCATACCCGTCTTGATGAACTGCGTCGTCCGTCGCAACTTCTTTGTCAACGCACCCGACAACGATGACGACGAGAAATTGCGCACCACGACGTTCAAGGACGGCGTCAGGATGATCGAGGGCGACACACTCATCGACACCCACGGACTCTACCGTGTGGCACCTCGCGACGTTGCACAGCGTATGAACTGCCACTTCGTCGATGCCAATCAGATTACCCACGACCTGGAGCAGGGACTGGGTACCGAGGCCTCGAAGAAGCTCCATATGTGGTTCAAGCCCGGCGAAGAGCCGAGTGTGCCCGAAGGTCGTCAGGACAACACCCACTACAATGTCTACGGCGCTCATGTTGTGGCCCGTCTGCTGGCTGACGCCCTTTGTCGGGAGATTCCCCTCCTCAGCAAGTATCGTCTCGATGCCGACATCGCCGTCGATCCCAATGGCCGTGGTGACTACCTGTCACTCGACGAAGCCGTCGCCAAGGCCCAGCAGACAGCAAAGCCCGAGGTCGTCATACAGCTGCTCGGCGGCAAGTGGCAACAGCCGCGCCTGCCGAAGAAACCACGTATCAAGTTCCTGCTGCGTGAGGGTGCAGAGTGGGAGTAGTTTCTCTCGCGCGCACGTGAAGACAATAATGTGTAACTGTGTTTTTCTGAAACGATGAAATACGGATTTATCAAGGTGGCCGCAGCGGTTCCTGCCGTCAGGGTGGCCGACACGGAGTACAACGTCCTTCAGGTAGAGAGCCTCATAGCACAGGCCGAAGGACAGGGTGTCGAGATACTGGTGTTCCCAGAGTTGTGCCTGACGGGCTACTCCTGTCAGGACCTGTTCAAGGAACAGCTGCTCATCGACAAGGCCGAGGAGGCTCTGCTGACACTCCTCGACTTCACCCGTAAGCTCGACGTCATCAGCATCGTAGGACTGCCCGTACAGGTAGGTGGACTGCTCTACAACTGTGCCGCCGTCGTTCAGGGCGGACAGCTGCTTGGCGTGGTGCCGAAGACCTACCTCCCCAATTACAGCGAGTTTTACGAGAAACGCTGGTTCGCTTCGGCGCACGATATGACCGCAACGGAAATCTTCCTCGCAGGTAGTCCCATACGCATCACTCCCGACCCGCAGATATTCACCACCAACGATGGCGTGAACTTCGGCATCGAGATCTGTGAGGACGTATGGGCCCCGACACCCCCCAGTAACCGGCTGTCGCTGGCTGGTGCCGATATCATCCTGAATCTCTCTGCAAGCAATGAACTCATCGGTAAGCATGAGTATCTGAAGGCTCTGCTCGCACAGCAGAGTGCACGCACGATGTCGGGCTATGTCTATGCCAGCTGTGGCTTCGGAGAGTCCACTCAGGACGTCGTCTACGGCGGCAACGCCATGATCTTCGAGAACGGCCATCTCCTTGTCGAGGGCGACCGGTTCTCGTTCCAGCCCCTGCTGAAGACCGAGCAGATTGACATTGAGCGGCTGCGTACCGAGCGACGCATGAACTCCACGTTCATTACTGCACAGGCACGGATGCGCCAGTCCGTCGTTAATGTCTCCTGCAAGCCCGTCGAACATCGTGAGTTCGTCCTGGAACGTGCCGTCGAGCCACATCCCTTCGTGCCCAAGGAAGCGCGTAGGAAGGCCGACTGCGAGGAAATATTCAATATCCAGGTGGCTGGACTCGCCAAGCGCCTCTACCATATCAATGGCCAGAAGGCGGTCATCGGCATCAGCGGCGGACTCGACTCTACGCTGGCCCTGCTCGTGACTGTTCGGGCGTTCGACAAGCTCGGACTGGACCGTCGTGGCGTTATCGGCATTACGATGCCCGGATTCGGAACCTCCAACCGTACCCACGACAACGCCTTGAAGCTGATGAAGGAGCTGGGCATCACGATGCGCGAGATCAGCATCGTCAAGGCCGTCAAGCAACATTTCGAGGACATCGGTCACGACCCTGAGCGTCACGATACGACCTATGAGAACTCCCAGGCACGTGAGCGCACGCAAATCCTGATGGACGTGGCCAACAAGGAGAACGCCATCGTCGTCGGCACCGGCGACCTCTCGGAACTGGCATTGGGATGGGCCACCTACAACGGCGACCACATGTCCATGTATGGCGTCAATGCCGGCGTGCCGAAGACGCTCATACAATACCTCGTCCGCTACTATGCCGACTGCATCGCCGGAGGCACACCTATCCAGGCAACGCTGCTCGACGTCATCGACACTCCCATCTCGCCTGAGCTTATCCCAACAAACGAGCGTGGCGACATCAGGCAGAAGACCGAGGACCTCGTAGGCCCCTACGAGCTGCACGACTTCTTCCTTTACTATTTCCTGCGCTATGGTTTCCGTCCAGCCAAGATTATGCTGCTGGCAAAGAAAGCCTTCGATGGCGTCTACGACGAGGCCGTCATCAAGAAGTGGCTGCAGACCTTCTGCCGCCGGTTCTTTAACCAGCAGTTCAAACGCTCCTGCCTGCCCGATGGTCCGAAGGTGGGTTCCGTCAGCCTTTCACCGCGTGGCGACTGGCGAATGCCGAGCGATGCTGTTAGCACCCTGTGGCTCAAGGACTTGGAGTAATTGTTTCGATAAAACAAAAATCTTCAAAAATCTAACAAAAATGTGGCTGTCGAAAAGCCATTCGTGTTAGATTTTTGAAGATTTTCGTTCTAGTTCAGCAACGTCTACGGCATTTGGCGGAGAGCAGCAATTAGCGTGTTGTTCTCCGTTTTTGTTCCGATGGTCACGCGCAGGCAGTTCTGGCAGAGCTGGATGCGTGAACGGTTGCGAACGATGATTCCCTCGTCCACCAGATAGTCGTAAGCCTTCTGCGCATCGTCCATGCGTGCCAGGAAGAAGTTGGCCTCCGTTGGGAACACCTCCTGACAGATAGGCAGCATACGGAAGGCGTCGATGACACGTGTGCGCTCCTGCAACAGTATCCGCACCCACTTGTCGACCTCGAACGGATCTTTCAGCGCCTCTAACGCCTGACGTTGCGTCAGCAGGTTCACGTTGTAGGGGTATTTCACTTTGTTGAATATGTCGATAATCTCCTTCGAGGCAAACGCCATACCCAGACGGATGGCGGCACAGCCCCATGCCTTCGACATCGTGTTCAGCACGATGAGGTTCGGGAACTCCTTCAGCTGGCTGCGGAATGTCTGTTCGTGACAGAAGTCGCTGTACGCCTCGTCGACGATGACGATGCCCTCGAACCCACGGATCACCTTCTCCACCTCCGCGCGGTTGATGGTATTGCCCGACGGGTTGTTTGGCGAGCATATCCAGATGATCTTCGTGTGGGCGTCGCAGGCGGCCAGTAGTTTCTCGGCCGTTGTCTGGAATGTTTCGTCAAGCAGTACAGGACGATACGCTACGTTGTTGATGTCGGCACAGACCTTGTACATACCGTATGTCGGCTCGATGGCCACCACGTTGTCGACGCCGGGCTCGCAGAAGATACGGTAGGGCAGGTCGATGGCCTCGTCGCTGCCGTTGCCCAGGAAGATGCAGTCGGCGGGCACACCCTTCACCTTCTCCAACGTCGCCTTCAGCTCCAGCTGCAGGGGGTCGGGGTAACGGTTGTACGGGGCATTATACGGATTCTCGTTGGCGTCGAGGAACACACGTGCCTCACGGCCGGCATACTCGTTGCGTGCTGAACTATACGGAGCGAGCGACCAGATGTTCGGTCGTACCAACTGCTCAAGATTTATCATAATGCTTAATGCTTAATGCTCAATGCTCAATGCTTAATGCTTAATGCTTAATGCTTAATGCTCAATGCTTAATGCTTAATGCTCAATGCTTAATGCTTAATGCTCAATGCTTAATTGCGTGTATGCGTACCGTCATCGCGTTCTTGTGGGCATCCAGCTGCTCGGCCTCAGCCATCAGCTCGACGGCGTGACCGATGCTACGCACACCCTCTTCCGTCAGATGCTGGAACGTCACCTTGCGCTGGTAGCTGTCCAGGTTCACACCACTATACGCCGTGGCATAGCCGTGGGTGGGTAGCGTGTGGTTCGTGCCGCTGGCATAGTCGCCGGCACTCTCGCAGGCGTACTGTCCGAGGAAGACGCTACCGGCATTGACTACCTGTTCGGCCAGTTCCATGTAGTTCTCTGTTTGCAGGATGAGGTGCTCGGGGGCATAGGCGTTCGACAGCTCGATGGCCTCCTGGAGGTTGCTGACGAGCACCAGTGTCGAGTTCTCCAGCGTCTTCTGTGCTATCTCCTTGCGGGGCAGGAGGTCCAGCTGACGGCTGACGGCCTGCTGCACATCGTCAATAACTTTGTGCGACGTGGTGATGAGGAACACCTGTGAGTCGATGCCGTGCTCAGCCTGCGACAGCAGGTCGGCAGCCACAAACTCCACGTTACACGTATCGTCGGCCACGACGCACACCTCCGACGGTCCTGCAGGCATGTCGATGGCCACATCGTGCAGGCTCACCTGTTGCTTGGCGGCCATCACGAACTGGTTACCGGGACCGAATATCTTGTAGACCTTGGGTACACTCTCGGTTCCGTAGGCCATAGCGCCGATGGCCTGTACGCCACCAATCTTGAAAATCTTGCTGACACCGGCAACACGGGCGGCCACCAGAATGGCGGGGTTCACCTTACCATCGCGGCCAGGAGGCGTGCAGAGCACAATCTCGCGGCATCCGGCAATCTTAGCGGGCGTGGCCAGCATGAGGACGGTAGAGAAGAGTGGGGCAGTACCTCCGGGTATGTAGAGGCCTACCTTCTCGATGGCAACGGCTTTCTGCCAGCAGACGACGCCGGGCTGCGTTTCTACCTGCTTGCCCTTGAAGCGCTGCGACTCGTGAAACTTCTTGATGTTTGCGTGAGCCAGCACGATGGCGTCCTTCAGCTCCTGGCTTACCAGTTGCTCGGCGGCCTGCATCTCGGCATCGCTCACGGCGAGCTCGTTCAGGTCCACGTGGTCGAACTTCAGCTCGTAACCCTTCACGGCCTCGTCGCCACGCTGACGGATGTCGGCCAGCACGGCGGCCACCGTGTCGTTCAGCTGCGAGACGTCCATATGGGGACGTTCCACAATCTTCGTCCAGTCTTCTCTCTCAGGATATTTTATGATGTTCACCTTAATTCTTCCCTCTTAACTTTACAGAATCATTTTCTCAATCGGCGTCACAAGGATTCCCTGGGCGCCCATCTCCTTCAGCTTGCCGATAATCTCCCAGAACTGCTTCTGGTCAAGCACCGTGTGGACGGAGCACCACTCCTCGTCGGCCAGCGGGATGATGGTGGGACTCTTCAGACCCGGCAGCACGTCGATAATCTCCTGGAGACGGGTCTTCGGAGCGTTCATGCGTACATATTTCTTATCCTCGGCGTCCTTGACGGCCTTGAAGCGGAAGAGCATCTGCTCCAGAATGGCACGCTTCTCGGCTGAGAGCTGCTTGTTGCCGATGAGCAGAGCCTCGCTCTTCATCACAACCTCCACCTCGCGCAGGTTGTTGCTCACCAGCGTCGAGCCGCTGCTGACGATGTCGAAGATACCGTCGGCCAGACCAATGCCCGGGCTGATCTCAACACTACCCGTGATGACGTGGATCTCGGCTTCGATGCCCTTCTCGTCCAGGAAACGGCGCAGAATGCCGGGATAGCTCGTGGCTATCTTCTTACCCTGGAACCACTCCACGCCCTTGTAGTCGATGTCCTTGGGGATGGCCAGCGACAGCCGGCACTTCGAGAATCCCAGGCGTGAGATGACCTCGGCATCCTCGCCACGCTCTACAAACTCGTTCTCACCAACGACACCGATGTCGGCAACGCCTGATGCCACCGACTGCGGGATGTCGTCATCGCGCAGGTACAGCACTTCGAGCGGGAAGTTGGGTGACTGGACTAACAGAGTGCGCTTTGTAGCGCTGATTTTAATGTCGGCCTCGCTGAGCAAGTTCATCGTGTCGTCGAAGAGACGACCCTTGGATTGTACTGCTATTCTTAACATCTTTGTTCGTTAAATCTCTAATATTCTTAAAAACGGCCACAAAATTACGCAAATTTTCGCTGATGTGCAAGAAAATGCGTACTTTTGTGCCGCAAATGAAAAAATATTCATATCTGTTGCTCTTTCTGATGCTCTTCGTCACGGGGTGTCGCAAGGTTCAGGAGGAACCTGTCACCACTCCCTGGGGATCGGTGCTCGAGGATACGACGGAGTTCAACGAGGACTTCGACCTGGCTGAGATTCAGGGTGCTGGCGAACTCATCGTCGGAACCATTGGCGGCCCGCTGACCTGCTACGACTACCGCGGCCAGAAGCTCGGACTGCAGTATATGCTCTGCCAGCTGCTGGCCTCACACCTTGGCGTCAGCCTCCGCATCGACCTCTGCCGCGACTCGGCTGAGGTGGCAGAGAAACTGCAGTCTGGCGACATCGACATTGCTGCGTGGCCCACACCGGGTTCCCTGACCGTGAACGCCGAGAAACCCCTGCTCGACCAGGAGCTGAAGGGCTGGTACACGGACTCGCTGTTGGCCGAGGCGAAGAAGGCGGAGGCCTTCCGGCTGTCGTCGCGCAGCGTGAAGCGTCGTGTCTTCTCGCCGATGCTCGACCGTCAGGGCGGCATCATCTCCAAATACGATCAATGGTTCGTGCAGTACGCTCGGAACATCCGTTGGGACTGGCGGCTGCTGGCGGCACAATGCTATCAGGAGTCCACCTTCGACCCCAAGGCGACGTCGTGGGCAGGTGCCAAGGGCCTCATGCAGATTATGCCCGGAACCGCCGATCATCTGGGGCTGGCGCGTGCTGATATGTACGACCCCGAGAAGAATATCTCGGCCGCCGTCCGCTATCTCGGCGAACTCGAGCATACCTTTAGAGACATACCCAGCCGTCAGGAGCGCACGAAGTTCGTCCTCGCGGCCTACAACGGCGGACACTTCCACATCCGCGACGCGATGGCCCTGGCACAGAAGAACGGCCGCGACCCCCGCCGCTGGATCGATGTAGAACCCTACGTCTTGGGACTTGCCCAACCTGAGTACTACAACGACCCCGTCGTGAAACACGGCTATATGCGCGGCTCCGAGACCGTCGACTACGTCCGCAAGATCCACGAGCGCTGGAACGGCTACCGCGGCGTCAAGACCATTCGTGCCGGTTTCCACCAGGGCAACACGCCCCAGCGGGCTAAGCACGAACGTAAAAAGAAGTATCAGGTGTAGGAATCAGGACTGCGTCATCTTCATGATATCCTCGAGTGTGAACTTGCCGGAGAAGACCATGACCGTCACTTCGTCGTCCTCCTCTACCAGCATGATGACGGCCGACTGCTGCTTGCCTACGTGGTGGAAGATATTTACCTTGCTGTCGTCCTCATTCACCTGCATCAGCAACTCGTAGTTGTCTTTCGACATGATGGCTTTGACGTCATTTTTCAGATTCGTCTGGGCGGTCTTGTTCTCGGAGGTGATGATTTGGATGCCCGTCAGCTTGCCTGCCAGCGTCTTGATGTCGACGCCAGGCACCGACGGTGTGATGCTCTTGCCAGCCATACCGAGCATATATTTGGAGATGTAAACGTAGGTGACGTTCTTCGTGTCGGCATATTTCTCGAAGGCCTTCACCTGGGCATTGGCGGTGAGGCAGCTCAGAGCCACCACCAAGCAAAGAAGAACCTTAATCATTGTCTGTTTCATATTGTTTCAATACCTTAAGTTGTTCGTTAACTGTTTTCTCTGTCTTGTCGCTCAGGGCTTTGGCCTTCTCCAGATGGCTCATACCCTTGTTCAGGTTGACGGCCAGTAGGTTGAGTGCGCGCTCGGCCTCCTGTCGTGCCTTTATGGGGTCTTGGTAGGTGTCCTGCTCGGCCAGGTTTGTTGGTTCGTCCTGCCTGAGCAGATGGAACCCCACGCCGATGACGAGGGCGATGCTGGCGGCAATGGCCGTATAGCAGAGGGCACGTGGCAGGCGGATGCGGTGCCGAGCCTGCTTCTCCTCTTGCTCCCATTCGTCAATCTTAGCCGAGAGGCGCTCTTCCAGTCCTTCGGGAATGGGTATCTGTTCCAATGCTTTCAGATTCAGCTCGTCCATGTCTTCGTGATTCTAATAAATTGTTCTTTTAGTTTCTTCCGCGTTCGCATCACAATGATGCGGATATTGCCTTGTGTGAGGCCTGTGTCGCGCTCTATCTCTTCGTAGGAACGGTCGTCCATCAGGTGCATCCGGATGACTTTTGCGTCTCTCTCAGACAGCTCGTTGATGAGTCCTTCCATCTGTGTGACTTCGTCGCGGGCGTCTATCTGGCGGTCCAGGCTCCGTTCGTCGGGTGGCCCGTCCGCGTTCTTCAGCTCTGCCGACGCATCCAGGCGTTTCAGCCGATGCTGATCCACGAAAAGGTGGCGCATCATGCTCACGAGATAGGCCTCCTTAGCGGCCTCGTCGGGCAGATCGTCGCGCTTCTGCCACAGTTTCAGATACAGATCCTGCAACAGGTCCTCGGCATCCTGTGCGTTGCCCGTCAGGTGGTAAGCCACCCTGTAGAGCAACCTGTGGTGAGGCATGAACCGCTGTTTGAACTCCCGTGCGTCCATTGGCTACGCTTCAGCTTCTTGGCTCTCCTCTACACTCAGTTTTCCGCTTCAGCCTGTTGCTGAATCAGCTTGCCGATGTCGAATGTACCGCTGAGGATGACCAGCGTCGCCTCGTTGTCCTCCAATGCAAATATGATGTTGGTGATTTTCTTACCCTTCCGAGCCTGATAGATCTTGACCGCCTCGCCATCTTCATTGGCTTCTACGAGCGGCTCCCACTCTTTGTCTTTCAGAATTTTGAGGACGATAGTCTTCATTTCTTCTATCGCTTTCTCACTCTCGGTGGTGTAGACCTTCAAGTCGTCAATCTGTTTGAGTACGTCGATGCCGTTGACGTTACCGCCGATGTTAATACTTTCGCCAACGTGTACGCCCTCGCCACTCATGGCGGCCATTTTCAATAGCATCTTGTTGAGGTGGACGCACTCCACGTCCTGAATCTTCTCCAGTTCGTCGAAGGCCTTGTTGCGGGCATTGGCGCTGACACAGATCAGTACTAACATGGCACAGACGGCCAGCCTCTTCATAGTCCTCAAAGGACTCTCATTCTTAGATAGTTTATTCATCACTTTCATTCTTTTTGTTGTTACTTTTTCACATGATGTAAAGTGTCATCGATGAACGCTTCTATCTCTATATACGGGTAATCTTTTGAGTTTGTTACAAAGAAGTCATGTTTTTTACGCAAATTACAGCATCCCCTTCGTCGAGGGCAGCTCGTAGTGGTAGACGTCGCGGCGGACGGCCATCTTGATGCTGCGGGCCAAGGCCTTGAAGATGCCCTCGATCTTGTGGTGCTCGTTCTCGCCGCGGGCCTTGATGTTGAGGTTCATGCGGGCGGCGTCGCTGAGGCTCTTGAAGAAGTGTAGGAACATCTCCGTGGGCATGTCGCCGACGTGCTCGCGGTGGAACTCGGCGTCCCAGACGAGCCAGGGACGTCCGCCGAAGTCGAGGCACACCTGGCACAGGCAGTCGTCCATGGGCAAGGAGTATCCGTAGCGCTCCGTGCCGCGCTTGTCGCCGAGGGCTTTCAGCAGACACTCGCCGAGGGCCAGGGCGGTGTCCTCGATGGTGTGGTGTTCGTCCACGTGGAGGTCACCGTCGGTATGGATGGTCAGGTCCAGTCCGCCGTGCTTGCCTATCTGCTCCAGCATGTGGTCGAAGAACCCGAGTCCCGTGGCGATGTCACACTGGCCGGAGCCGTCGAGGTTCACCTTAATATATATGTCCGTCTCTTTCGTCGTACGGCGCACTTCGGCCGTCCTTTCGCCTGCAAAGAGCAGCTCGGCTATGCGGTCCCATGTCATGCCGTCGCGCCCCAGGATGAGTGCCTTGCAACCGATGTTGCGGGCAAACTCTGCGTCAGTCTCACGGTCGCCTATAACATACGAATTCTCAATATCATACAGCGGATTGTTCATGTATTTCTCGACCATTGCTGTACCCGGCTTGCGCGTGGGGGCGTTGTCCTCGGGGAAGTGGCGGTCTATGAGCTGCTCGTCGAAGGTGATGCCCTCGCCCTCCAGCGTCTGGAGGATGAAGTTGTGGACGGGCCAGAAGGTGTCCTCGGGGAACGAGGCGGTGCCAAGGCCGTCCTGGTTGCTCACCATGACGAAGCGGAAGTCGAGCTTCTGGCGTATGAAGGCCAGGTTACGGAACATGCCGGGTGTGAACTTCAGTTTCTCGAAGGCGTCGATCTGCTCGTCGGCAGGCTCCTCGATGAGGGTGCCGTCGCGGTCTATAAAGAGTATGCGCTGTTGTTTCATGACTGTTGAATTGTTATTTTACGTTGCAAAGTTACTAAATAATTGTGAATTGTGAATTATGAATTGTGAATTATTTCGTACCTTTGCACCAAAATTCTGCTGAGATGAAAGAAATCAGATGGGGATTCATCGGTTGTGGCGAGGTCACGGAGAAGAAGAGCGGCCCTGCCTTCAGCGACGTGGCGGGCAGCAGCGTGGTGGCCGTGATGAGCCGCCGCGAGGAGCACGCCCGCAACTATGCCGTGCGCCGCAACATACCGAAATGGTATACCGACGCCCAGGAGCTCATCGACGACCCTGACGTCAACGCTGTCTACATTGCCACGCCGCCGTCGAGTCACGCCACCTACGCCATCATGGCGATGAAGGCGGGCAAGCCTGTTTACGTGGAGAAACCGCTGGCGGCGAGCTACGAGGACTGTGCGCGTGTAAACCGCATCTCGGAGCAGACGGGCATCCCCTGCTTCGTGGCCTACTACCGCCGCTATCTGCCTTACTTCCAGAAGGTGCGGCAGATTGTCGACGACGGCATCATCGGCCGCGTCATCAACGTCCACATCCGCTTCGCCGTGCCGCCGCGCGAGCTGGACTACGGGCAGGCGGGGCAGCTGCCGTGGCGACTGCAGCCCGACATTGCCGGGGGTGGCTACTTCTACGACCTGGCACCCCACCAGCTGGACCTCCTGCAGGAGATGTTCGGCGTCATCCTCGACGTCCACGGCATCGTTGCCAACCGCGGCGGACTGTACGCGGCCGAGGACACGGTGAGCGCCTGCTTCCGCTTCGAGAACGGCCTGCCGGGCTCCGCCTCCTGGTGCTTCGTGGCCCACGAGTCGGCCCACGAGGACCGCATCGAAATTGTGGGCGACCGCGGGTCGTTGAGTTTCTCCGTCTTCGACTACAAGCCCATCCGCCTGCATACCAGCGAGGGCTCGCAGACCCTTGAGGTGCCCAACCCGCCGTGCGTGCAGTTCCCGCTGATCAAGAACGTCGTGGAGCACCTGCAGGGCCTCTCCGTCTGCACGTGTACCAGCGTCTCGGCCACGCCCGTCAACTGGGTGATGGACCGGATACTGGGGAAAATTTGAGAGATAAGAGATAATAGATAAGAGATAGGGATGACCAGACTGTTGATTCTGCTGATGATTGTGATGTTTGCACAGGAGGCGCTCGGCATGAGTTTCCTGCGCCGCATCATCCGTGGCTTCGACCGTCTGGACACGCTCTACATAGAACCCCAGCACTACAACCTGACGGTGATGCTGCAGACGACCTACGTCATCGACCAGTACAGCATCGTCAGCCAGAACGGACAGGAGATGAGGCTGTCGCCCGACCCGAAGATGAAGATCGGACCCTACGTCGGGTGGCGCTGGTTCTTCGGCGGCTACTCGTTCGACTTGAAAAACCTCGGGTTCAGCAACGACCTGCAGAAGCGCGAGCTGGACCTGAGCATCTACTCGTCGCAGATTGGCGTGGACCTCTTCTACCGCCGCACGGGCAGCGACTACAAGCTGCGCAGCGTCATGCTGGGCGACGACGTCGAGACGCGTCCGCTGGAGGGTGTCCCCTTCGACGGCGTCAGCGCCGGCATCACGGGCATCGGCGTCTACTACATCTTCAACCACGGACGCTTCTCCTATCCTGCCGCCTTCGCACAGAGCACGCTCCAGAAGGTGTCGTGCGGCTCGCCCATTGCCGGCATCGGCTACACGCGCAACTCCCTGGACTTCGACCACCAGAAGCTGCAGCAGACGTTCGACCACTACCTGGGCCCCGGCGTGGCTCAGCTCGACAGCAGCCTCTACTTCCGCCACCTGCAGTATACCGACTACTCCCTGTCGGGCGGCTATGCGTGGAACCAGGTGCTGCCGAACCATTGGCTCGTTGGGGTCAGCGGACAGCTCTCCCTGGCCTACAAGAAGTCGATGGGCGACGTCGACGGCGATGCGGCCGCGGGCTTCAGCTTCGAGAAGGTGAACGTCGACGCTGTGGGCCGCCTCGGTGTGGTCTACAACAACATGAAGTGGTATGTCGGCATGAGCGCCATCGTGCGTACGAACAACTACCACAAGTCCCGATTCCGTACGAACAACACCTTCGGGAGCATTAACCTCTACGCAGGCTTTAACTTCGGAATGAAAGGGAAATATAAGAGAAAATTGAAAAATTGAAAAGGTATATTATCATAATAATAGGCGTGATGCTGACGGTGGTGCTGAGGGCACAGACCGTCATCGAGGCCGACACGCAGCTCGTTAGCCGCCTGCTCAGCGAGGCGCGCCACCTGCCGGCGACGACGAACCTCGAGCTCCACTTCGCACGCCAGTTCCTGGGACGGCCCTACGTGGCACACACCCTCGAGGTGAATCGCGAGGAACAGCTCGTGGTGAACACGCGCCAGCTGGACTGCACGACGCTCGTCGAGAACGTTGCCGCCCTGACGCTCTGCGCCCGCCGGCACCTCTACACCGTCCGCGACTTCATGAACGCGCTGGTGCAGCTGCGCTACCGCGACGGACGGCTCGACGGCTACGCCAGTCGCCTGCACTACTTCACCGACTGGATACGCGACAACGAGCGCCGCCAGCTGGTCACCGAGCAGCAGGCTCCCGTGCCGCCGTTCACCGCCCTGCAGACCATCGACGTCAGCTACATGAGCCGCCATCCCCAGGCCTACCGCGCCCTGCGCGAGCAGCCAGCCCTGGTGCCGCTCATCAAGGCTACGGAGGACAGCCTGCGCGGACTGCAGTACCGCTACATTCCCAAGCAGCAGGTGCGCAACACTCCCGAGATGCGGCAGGCCGTTCACGACGGCGACATCATCGCCATCACCTGCAACAAGGCCGGCCTCGACATCGCCCACCTGGGCTTCGCCGTCTGGCGTGCCGACGGTCTCCACCTGCTCAACGCCTCGCAGCTCCACAAGCGTGTCGTCGAGGAGCCGATGACGCTGGGCGAGTATCTGTCGAAACATCCCTCGCATACGGGCATCCGTATCGTGAGAATCAATAATAACCCGTAAAACCCTAAACCAGACATTAATATGGAACTACCCGATTTCATGAGCTATGCCAACAAGTTCTCGCAGAAGGACTTCGTTGAGAAGATTTCGCGCATCGCCAAGCGTGCCGGCGCCAAGCTGGTCTATGCTGCCCTGCTGCTGTACTATACCCTGCAGAGCGATAAGATCAGCACCAAGGACAAGGCCATTATCGTTGGCGCCCTGGGCTACATGATCAGCCCCATCGACGTCATCCCCGATGCCATACCTATCGCCGGCTTGACCGACGACCTCGCCGTCCTGCTCTATGTGCTGAAAAAGATTTGGGTCGACGTCGACCCAGAGGTGAAGGAGCGCGCCAAGGAGCGGCTCAGCAAGTGGTTCGACGAGGACGAGATTCAGGAGATTGACACCCTCTTCGAGTGAGTCCTTCAATTCTTCCTCAGGTACGGATTCACTTGCAGCTCCCGTGCGATGGTCGTCTCCGGTCCGTGGCCCGGTAGCACGCGTGTGGCTGGCGGCAGCTGGGCCAGCCGTCTGAGGCTCCGCTGCATCTCCATCCAGTCGCCGCCCGGCAGGTCCGTACGGCCGATGCTCTGGCAGAACAGCGTGTCGCCCGAGAACAGGACGTCCTCAGCCTCGCAGTACAGGCAGCACGATCCGCGAGAGTGGCCCGGTGTAGCCATCGCCACCAGACGGTGCGTGCCGAACGTGAATACCGCCCCGTCGCCGTAGAACGGCCCCAGCGGCGCCTGCTCCTCCTCGTACGGCTCACCCATCATCTGGCGCATCTGGCGGTCGAGGTCCGCCAGCGACTCGTCCTCCTGCGGCAGCTCGGGCTTCACGCCGAAACGTCGCCACAGCGCCTCCAGACCGAAGCAATGGTCGAAGTGTGCGTGCGTGCACACCACGTGCGTCACCCGCAGCCCCTCCTGCTCAATATAGTCACCAATGGCCTGACGCTCAGCCTCGTAGAGCGCCCCGCAGTCGACCACCACCGCCTCGCCGCTCTCGTCGCTCACGACGTAGCAGTTCTCCTGCAGCATATTGCATACAAACGTCCTAATCTTCATCAATGCTCAATGCTTAATGCTTAATGCTCAATGCTTAAAAACTTCAATTCTTCAATTTTTCAATTTTTACATTTTCCTACGCCGGAACGTACACGACGAATTTCTCCTTGAACCACTCCTCCGCGAACCACGTGCTGATGTCCTGCACCTCAGCCACGCGACGGAAGCTGCGTAGCTCTTCGTCCAGCATGCCGCCCTTCAGGCAGATGACGCCGTTCGCTGCCGCGTTGCGCTGTTCCTTCGCGATGTTTTTTCGCACAATCTTCAGCAAGTCGGGTAGGGGCATTACCGCACGGCTCACCACGAAGTCGTAGTGGCCCTGCTCCTCCTCGCCGCGACGGTGTACCGCCTCGCAGTTCGTCAGCCCCGTCGCCTTGATCACCTCCTGCGCCACGCGGATCTTCTTCCCCGTACCGTCAATCAGTCGGAAACGGCATTGGGGCAGCACGATGGCCAGCGGGATGCCGGGGAAGCCGCCACCCGTGCCGAAGTCCAGGATCTCCGTCCCCGCCTGGAAGCCGTACGCCTTAGCGATGGCCAGCGAGTGGAGCACATGGTGCTCGTACAGGTTGTCGATGTCCTTGCGCGACACCACGTTGATCTTCGCGTTCCACTCCCTGTACAGCCCGTCGAGCATCGCCAGCTGCTGCCGCTGCCCGTCCGTCAGCTCAGGGAAATATCTCAGTATCTTCTCCATAGTCACCTTCACTTCTTTGGCTGCAAAATTACAAATAATTCCCGACATACTCCCCATCCCCCACCACTTTTTCCTTGAATCCTTATGAAAAGCGTATCTTTATGCGCGATAAGATGACCTTTTCGCCGCTAAAGGTCACCTTTAGAATTGTAAAGACCACCTTTTCGCGGCTAAAGGTCATCCTTTCGTCGCTAAAGGTCACCTTTTCAGACGGCCGGGTCACGAACACCAATTTTTAACCAATATATACTACTGAAACAAGAAAACACCCCACACTTCCCACACTTCTGACACCCAATGCAATGCTTAATGCTCAATGCTTAATGATAAGTCCCTGGGTGTGGGAAGTGTTGGAAGTGTGGGTTATTTTTCCCTTTCACTATATATATACGTGCGCACGTATACGTACGCGCGTTGATAGAAGCAAAACCTGGAAATATCCCGCTTATCCCGCTTATCTCACAATGATCCTACACCTAACACAGTTTATCCCGCACCCGAACCAGCACTATCTCGCAACTATCCCGCTTATCCCGCAGCACCACCACTGCGAGATAAGCGAGATAAGCGACTTCTTTTCCCGTTTGCCTACTCTATACGCGCGAGAGGCGTCAATATGACAGATATGACAGGTACTGTCCCTTGTCAACACCCGGTTTTGTATTGATGTTTGAACGAAGGACTGTCCCGATGATTAAAAATAAGAATGGAGTCAGAGAAAGTGATCACCTTCTCCGACCCCAATGATTCTTTTTGAAGTGGAATCACTTTATGATACCTCGATGGCCTTGGTGACCTTCTGCTTCGGCTCGGTCTTCGGCATGGTGACGGTCAGGATGCCGTCCTCGACCTTGGCAGAGATCTGATCCTTCACCACA
>JAEEGG010001856.1_pt1 | contig 55901 bp, 57 predicted proteins | sample 9134161 | NCBI WGS metagenome assembly JAEEGG01 (sample SAMN16246543, study PRJNA631951) | gut metagenome | biome: gut microbiome; feature: rumen; material: CR-attached | host: Bos | place: Iran: Karaj | collected 2018-10 | reverse complement strand
GTATGCGCGATTTGAGGGTGTGACGTTTTATCTTCAGAAAGTGATGAATGTCCTTTTCATGCGCACAGGTGAGGGCGAGCATTGTGGGCTCGAAGAATTGCAACCTGCCATTGATTATATTGTCGACTTCACTCGTCCCACCTACGAAGATTTGATGTATCAATTGCCCGAGAAGCAAAGTCTTGTGTTGAGAGCCATTGCCGATGAAGGCAAGGTGAGGCAGATTACTTCAGGAAAATTCGCCAAGCAAAAAGGGCTGGTTTCGCCGAGTGCGGTGAAATCGGCAGTGAATGCTTTATTGGACAAGGATTTAATCACCCAAGAAAAAGGTGTTTACCAAGTCTACGACAAGTTTCTGGAGATTTGGTTAAGGAAAGAAGGGTAATTGACGTTGAAGTAAAGGAAGTAAATCTTTCATAAATCTAAAATAAATCTTTGTGCGTCGCCCCTACCCGGACTCGAACCCGACTCTCAACTAACTACTCTCAACTTACCACTGACTCTAAACTCTAAACTATCAATTGTAAATTATCAATTATCAATTATCAGAATATGAAAGGCATCGTTCTCGCCGGAGGCTCCGGCACCAGACTTTACCCCATCACTAAAGGGGTTAGCAAGCAGTTGCTTCCCATCTACGACAAGCCAATGGTGTATTATCCCATCTCGGCACTGATGCTCGCCGGCATTCGTGACATATTGATTATCAGCACTCCATACGACTTGCCAGGTTTCAAGCGTTTGCTGGGTGACGGCTCTGACTATGGTGTGCATTTCGAATATGCTGAGCAGCCTTCGCCCGATGGGTTGGCACAGGCCTTCATTATCGGTGAGAAGTTTATTGGTGATGATTGTGCCTGTCTCGTTTTGGGCGATAATATTTTCTACGGTAGCGGATTTACTGGATTACTTAGAAACGCAGTGAAAGATGCTGAAGAGAACAAGAAAGCCACTGTTTTTGGTTATTGGGTGGCAGACCCCGAGAGATATGGTGTGGCCGAATTTGACAAACAAGGCAATTGTTTGAGCATTGAGGAAAAGCCCAAGGAGCCCAAGAGCAACTATGCAGTAGTGGGATTGTATTTTTATCCCAATAAAGTGGTAAATATAGCCAAAACGATTAAACCGTCGGCAAGAGGAGAGCTTGAAATCACAACGGTGAACCAAGAGTTCCTGAAAGACGGTGAATTGAAAGTTCAAGTCTTTGGTCGCGGTTTTGCTTGGCTGGACACGGGTACGCACGACAGCCTATCAGAGGCTTCGACTTTCGTAGAAGTGATCGAGAAACGTCAGGGCCTGAAGATTGCTTGCTTGGAGGGCATTGCTTATCGTAACGGCTGGATCACTGAAGAGAAAATGCGTGAGTTGGCTAAGCCGATGCTGAAGAACCAATATGGTCAATACTTGTTGAAGGTCATTGATGAATACAAGTCGGAAATCACTTCAGATACGTTGACACATCCTCAAAGAAACTAATCATTATGAAACGTACTATAATCATCACTGGCGGTGCTGGCTTCATCGGTAGTCATGTGGTTCGCTTGTTCGTGAACAAATATCCCGAATATAAGATCATCAACTTCGACAAGCTGACCTACGCTGGCAACCTCGCTAACTTGAAGGACATCGAGAACAAACCCAACTACCGCTTCGTCAAGATGGACATCTGCGACTTTGAAGGGGTCTACAAACTGATGCAGGACGAGCATGTCGACGGTATTATCCACCTTGCTGCCGAGAGTCATGTGGACCGCTCTATCAAAGACCCGTTCACCTTTGCACAGACCAATGTGATGGGAACATTGTCGTTGTTGCAAGCCGCGAAGTTGTATTGGGAGAGTCTGCCAACGCCTTATAAAGTTGAGGTCCCTGAGCCCGTCGAAGGGCCGACCAGTATTAACAGCGTTTCGACCGGCTCAACGACCTGCGTTCCTTGTCGTTTTTACCATATCAGCACCGATGAAGTATATGGTGCCTTGGAGATGACACATCCTGAAGGTGTCGAGCCTCCATTCACCACGAAGGCTTCTTCAGGCAGGCACCATTTGGCATACGGCGAAAAGTTCTTCACCGAGGATTTGAAATACCAGCCGCATAGCCCCTATAGTGCCGCCAAGGCTTCGAGTGATCACTTTGTGAGAGCTTTCCACGACACTTACGGCCTTCCCACTGTGGTGACCAACTGCTCCAACAACTATGGTCCGTACCAGTTCCCTGAAAAGCTGATACCGCTGTTCATCAACAACATCCGCCACCGCAAGCCGTTGCCGGTGTATGGTAAGGGCGAGAACGTACGCGACTGGCTGTATGTGGAAGACCATGCTCGTGCCATCGACCTTATCTTCCATGAGGGCAAGGTAGCTGAGACTTACAACATCGGTGGTTTCAACGAGTGGAAAAACATAGACTTGATTAAGGTGGTCATCAACACGGTTGACCGTATCCTTGGCCGTCCCGAAGGTGCCGACATGGACTTGATTACCTACGTCACTGACCGCGCCGGCCACGATATGCGTTATGCTATCGACTCGACCAAGCTGCAGAAGGAACTCGGTTGGGAGCCGAGCCTGCAGTTCGAGGAAGGCATCGAAAAGACCGTCCGCTGGTATTTGGACAACCAGGAGTGGATGGACAATGTGACTTCTGGTGATTATCAGAAGTATTACGAGGATATGTATATAGGAAGATGAGTAGTTTAGAGTTTAGTGTTTAGAGTTTAGAGTGAGCAGGTAGGTCACTCCTGTGGAGTGCTTACAGGTGAGCATGGTTAGGCCTTCGTTGATGAGCGAAATGAATTAATGACAAATTAACGTTCAATTATACGGTAATTATTGTTGAAAAAGACTAAGCGGTAACAATCTCTATGACACAACTTGACGAAAAGGAACACAAGGCGCAAATGGACGACATGAAATCCTTTGATGAGCAGATGCCCTGTGTAGGTATTTTTTGGTACGATCCTGAGGATCACACCCTGTTTGGAGTGCGCAAAAAGGAGCTGACTCCGCGAGAAGTGGAAGAGGCTGCCGAGAAAGGGAAGCCCTTTATTAACTATCCGCATCTGCATCGTCAAGTATGGGCGAGGGAGTACTTCCGTGCCCAGGCTAAACACTACGAGACAAAATTCAAAGGCGATTACACACAAATACCTCGAGGCCGTGTGACTTGGACTATTGACAAGTTCATAGTTCTGGTTGGCCATTGGGCTGAGCCCATACAGGAAGAGCTGACCAGCTTGATAGAGCAGACGTTTTCGTTACCCTATTTTGAGTTTGTGTACGATGAGCATTGGGATCTCGGTCATGGTTGGTTAGGAGATATGCCTGCAAGTCGGTAGGAAAATCTTCCCTTTTTCTTTTCAACGAAATAATACCAAAAACAATGACAGTAGACGATGCCAAAATTATAGACCTGCCGAAGATTCTTGATGCAAGAGGAAATCTTTCATTTGCTGAGAACTTTAAGCAGATTCCCTTCGAAATCAAGCGTACTTATTGGCTTTATGATGTTCCAGGTGGTGAAAGCAGGGGGGGCATGCCTATAAGGAAAATGAAGAGTTTATCGTTGCGCTTTCTGGCAGTTTTGATGTAGTGCTTGACGATGGCAAAGAGCGCAAGGTGTTTTCGCTCAATCGTTCTTATTATGGTTTGTATGTTCCCAAAGGTCTTTGGCGCGAGATGGAAAACTTTTCCACCAATGCTTTCGCTTTGGAGTTTGCTTCTACGCATTACGATGTAGACGACTATCTATACGATTATGATCAATTCCTAAAGATGAAGCGTGATGGAGAAATATAATGTTTTCGATTGCACCATGGTCGAGTTGGACAGGCACCACAGCGACCGTAAAGGCAACCTTACGGTGGTGGAGAACGGCGTCACCTTGCCTTTTGATGTGAAACGAGTGTATTATCTTTATGATGTGCCTGGGGGTGAGAATCGTGGTTCTCATGCCCACAAGGAATTGAGCCAGCTGATTATTGCTGCGAGTGGCTCTTTCATGGTAACTTTGGACGATGGCAAATGCAAGCGCAGCTTTTTCCTCAATCGTCCTTACCAAGGCTTGTATGTGAAGCCGGGCATGTGGCGAGATTTGGAAGATTTCTCTTCGGGGGCTGTTTGTATGGTGTTGGCTAGTGAAGTGTATCAAGCGGAAGATTATATTAGGGATTATCAAGAGTTTTTGAGGTTTAGGGAAAAATAATTATCAATTACAACAAATGTATTTGAAACAAAACAAATTAAAAAAGTCACAATTTGATTCTCAATATATTGCCCTAATCGGGTCCACTCAACTACAACTTTCAACTAAATACTCTCAACTTTCCACTGACTCTAAACCCTCAACCCTAAACTCTAAACTCTTTCAACTCTACACTCCCCACTGACTCTAAACCCTAAACTCTCAACTCTAAACTATCAATTGTCAATTATCAATTATCAATTATCAATTATCAAATAAATACATTATGATTAACGTTGGAATTATCGGATGCGGCTTCGTTGGTGGAGCCCTTAAAGATTGGTTGGAACACAACAACCCTGAATGCAAACTCTTCATCAGTGACCCACCAAAGGGCTACAATGATGACTTGAGCAACATTGACATTGCCTTCTTGCAGATACATGTTCCTACAGAAGAGGACGGTACACAGGATTTGAGACTTATGAAAGAGTTGATTACAAATCTTCCTGATGTTCCTGTATTCGTTCGAACCACCATTCTTCCAGGTACCAGTGAAATGCTTTCCCGTGAGACAGGACATAAGGTGCACTATATGCCTGAGTTCCTTACCGAACGCACGCATATCGAGGACTTCAAGAAGCAGACCATGGTATTCACTGGTGCGCACGACTTGCTCACCAAGATCTTTGTTGGTAAGAAGTTCACAGTCATGACCCCGTTGGAAGCTGAACTGACCAAGTATATGCACAATGTTTTTGGTGCCTATAAGGTTACCTACTTCAATGCTTGTCGTGAGTATTGTGAGCAATTGGGAGCCGACTGGCGCAAAGTGCATACAGGAGTCCTTCTTTCAGGTTACATTAATGACACTCATACTTACGTGCCGGGTCCGGATGGCAAGTTTGGCTATGGCGGCAAGTGCTTCCCTAAGGATGTGAATGCTTTTGCAAAAATGACAGAGGGAACATCTCTCGGAATCCTTTTGGAGCATCTCCATGAGCTTAACGTTCATTTCCGTGGGGTGGAGGAACACATTTAAACATTTTTGGAAATATAGTCAGATGGACGAGGAATGTGAGCCCGGTTTCTATCAGTGGTCATGACCATTCCTCGCCTATCTGTCAGTTGTCCTTTTATCTCATTTATGGAAAGCCGAAGTATTTAGGAAAAAGCAACACTCTTAGCAATAAAGATAATTCTTCAATGCTTCTCACCCAAGTACTTCTTGATAAAATCTCTGCTGAGGCGAAGCAAAGCTCACGCCTTCGCAAAAACTTCAATTTGCACGATAGCCTTAATGCTCCATCACAGCGGTTGTTTAATGCCTTGCAGCCAGGCATGCAAATGGAGATACATCGCCATCGTCATACATCGGAAACATGTCTTGTTATTCGTGGCAGCGTTAGGTACACCATCTATTCCGACGATGGGAGTGTAAAAGAGTCGTATGTCCTTAAAGCTGGTTCTGATAGTTTCGGCTTTAATGTGCCAGCTGGAGTGTGGCATACGATGGAACCCTTAGAAACTGATACGGTGGTTTTTGGATGTAAAGACGGGCCGTATTTACCTTTGAACGAATGCGATATCATGTCTGAAAACAATGGTTGATTTGTTTTGAAAGATTTAATATATGACTAAAAGACAAAAAAGAGGAGACCGAATAATAGCATTTGCTGTAATGATACAATCATTGCTGCTTGTATTACAAACAGTGATGATTGGTTTCTTTCATATGAATGCAGATGCGACTACCATTTATAGAGTTGTTTTGACTGCAATCCCAATGATTGTTGCCATGGTGATTGCTTTGGCTAGAAACCCATTGCGTTTTATTGTTGGATATATTGTGTCCATTGTATTGCTGCTGTTTACTATGGCAATCTTTCCAGACAATACACCTTTTGTGATGAATCAAGGGTTAAGGTTTTTGCTTCCTGTTGTTATTCCTAGCTTTTTGTGTTTGACGGTGGTGTATGATTATGAAATAGTTGAAAAGACTTTGTATATCATATCTTGGTTTGTAATGGTTTTGGTATTGTTCTATATTTTTGGTTTTTTTACGGGTGTTGTTTCCATTACATCGTATAACATGGCTTTTTCTTTTGCATGTGTATTGCCTTTTGTTGCTTTTTATTCCCATCGAGAGTATTATGATCGGATAGTATGTTTCGTGTTGTTTATCCTGGTGATAGCTATTGGAGCAAGAGGAGCTGCTTTGTGTATGGCTAGTTATGTTGTATATGATTTGTTTCAGTATAAAAGCAGATGGCGGTTTTTGTTATTAGCAGTAATTGTAGTATTTATTGTTTTATTGCCTTTATTGAATAGTTGGTTGTATTCGATTGGGATCTCATCTAGGACATTGGATATGTTTTTATCTGGTAAAATTACTTCAGATTCTGGCAGGTCATCAATTAGAAAGTATTTTATCAATCAACTGGTGGAACATCCTTTTTTTGGAATTGGGTTATTTGGTGATAGGTTGCTTAATGATATTCCATATTGCCATAATATTCTATTGGAAATAGTTCTTGATTTTGGAATACCTTTAGGAGGTTTGTTGCTTTTTGTAGGATTAATCAAATTGATTTCCATTTATTATCATTCAGATTCGGATAATAGAAACATTTTAGTCGGTTATTTTTGTGCGTTGTTGCTCCCTTTGATGACATCTGGTTCTTATTTAATTAGTAGCAATTTTGCGATTTTTTTAGGTTTATGTTTTTTGATTAACAAGCAGAATAATAATCTAAATCCCAATGACAGCATCGCTTAAAGACCGTGCAATCAATTCCATGTTATGGGTGACCATTGATAAAACAGGAGGTTATTTCCTGGTTTTTGTCTCCAATTTGGTGTTGGCAAGGCTATTGATGCCCGAAGATTTCGGGTGTATTGCTATGCTCCATGTTTTTTTGGCTATTGCAGACATTATTATACACGGAGGGTTTGGATCCGCATTAATACAAAAAAAGAACCCGACACACGTTGATTACACATCTGTTTTTTATGTCAATCTGACAATTTCAATTGTGCTGTATGGTATCCTGTTTTTTACGGCACCAGTCATAGCAAGATTCTATTCGATGCCACTATTGTGCATAGTACTTAGGGTGCAGGCAATAGAGTTGATAATTAATTCGTTTACTGTTGTCCAATTAAGCATCCTTAAAAAGAACCTTAAATTCAAAGCAATAGCAATTCGAAATTTAGTGTCACATTTTGTTGGGTTGACAGCATGTATAGTTTGTGCGGTTTTTGGATTGGGAGTTTGGAGTTTGGTGATAAATGCGATAGTTTCTAGAATATGCGGGGTTCTCTTGTTGTGGAAAGCATCATTTTGGCGACCGACTTGGGAATTTAGTTGGCCATCTGTCAAGGAATTGTTTGGTTTTGGTGGTTTTATGTTGCTATCCTCAATTATCAGTACCATTTACAACGAATTACAAAGTCTGCTCGTCGGTAAATTCTATTCTGCGACTGATTTGGGATACGTGAATCAAGCAAAAAAACTGGAAGGAATTCCTTCAGGAGCCTTGGCGAGCGTGGTGACACAAGTGTCTTTTCCTGTGTTTTCCAAATTGCAGGATAATATTGAGGCATTAAAATATGGTTTAAAGAAAAACATCAAATCCGTTCAGTATATCAATCTCCCGATGATGATGCTTCTAATAGTCATTGCAGAGCCATTGATAGAATTGTTGTATGGTGAGCGTTGGATGGCGAGTGTTCCCTATTTTCAGATTCTTTGTGTGTCGCGCTTTTTTGGCGTTATAATTCCGTTAAATATGAGTATTATTAGTGCTAAGGGAAAGGGAAAATTGTACTTCATTACCCAATTGATTAAATTTGGTTTTTCTATAATTGTTATAATTATAAGTGTTCATCATGGTATTTATGCCTTGATGATAGCGCTGGCTTTGATTCCGTTTTTTGAATTCGTAGTTTGTTCTATGGTCAATCATAGGCTTATTCATTATGGTTTATTTCATCAGATGGGGGATATTCTGCCAACATTTGGCATTGCGTTGCTTTTAGCCGCCTTGACGTACGGTCTCAGATACATTGTCCCGTGGCATCCTTACATTGTTATGATGTTGCAAGTGTTTCTTTATTTGGCATTGTATTTAGGGGTTACTAAATTGTTGAAATTTGAGGCATATGATGTTTATAAAGAAGTGTTGATTAATAAAATAAAGAGAACTCCTAAAAGCAGATAAAACATTATATATCAATGTTATAGAATAGTTTATATGCATATTCTTCACATATCAAGCGATTTCAGCTACACCAAAGTACACACAAATTTGTACCAACAGTTAGACAAATTGGGTGTGGAGCAAACCATATTCAATCCAATAAGATTAAACCAACGAAACATTATAGGTCGCAATGAGTTTGAGGCTGAGCACACAAATTTTGTGTATGCCGATGTGGTAAAACCTTTTCATCGATACACCTATCATATCAAACGCCATGTTGTTTTCCATGCACTGCAGAATAAGGTAGATTTAATAGGGGTTAATATGGTTCATGCAGCCACGCTTTTTACTGACGGAGGCCAAGCTTATAAAGTATTTAAGAAATACCATATTCCATATGTCGTTGCTGTACGTAACACGGATATTAATGGTTTTCTTGATAAGTTACCAAATACATGGATTTCAGGGCTAAAAATATTGTGCAACGCGAAGTTGATTTTCTTTATCTCCAAAGCGCTGATGGATAAATTTTCTAACCACAAAGTAATAAAGCCGATTATTCCTAAGATTAAGGATAAGATGGTATTAATTCCCAATGGAATTGATGACTATTTTGTGGATCATATAGTTCGTGAGCCACACAGGGGGCATCGGGTGTTATATGTCGGAAATTTCAGTGGAAACAAGAATGTGTTGCGATTGGGAAAGGCCGTGTTTCAATTACGAAATGAAGAAAACTTTCATGACACTACATTGACTTTAGTTGGAGGAGGGTGTGACAGCAATGGTTATGTGAAAAAAATGATAGATAGTCATCCAAATATTGTTCACTTCCTTGGACCGATTTATGATAAAAGCATTCTTTGTGATGTGTTTCGTACCCATTCAGTATTCGCAATGCCATCGATTACAGAAACTTTTGGATTGGTTTATTTGGAAGCCTTATCACAGAATACTCCCATTATATTTACTAGGGGGCAAGGTGTAGATGGTCTGTTTGATGATTCTGTAGGAATTGGGGTTGATCCCTTATCGGTAGAGGATATTAAGTGTGCTATAAAAAAAATTCTAATTTCTCAAGAAAAATACTCAAATAGTACTATAAATTTTGAGGAATTTAGATGGCAATATGTGGCCGAGAAATATCTATCGTTTTATAAACTTTTTATTAAATAAGGAGTAAACGGTTATGAATTTGTTGAATAGAATAAAAAAAGGGATGGGTGTACTTTTTAGATTTCCTATAAATAAACTGAGACATAACACGATAAGTGCAACTGCAGAGATAGGTGCCCACAATTTGTTTCGTAATTGTAAAATAGGAAAGTGGGTGTTTATCGGTCCTTTTGGAACATTTAATAATGTTGAAATTGGGAATTATACTTGTATTGCACCATCGTGTCAAATAGGAGGTCTTGAACACCCTTATTGGGAGGCTTCTATCTCACCAAAGCTTTATAAATGCAGTACTCCAAGAAAAACAACGCACATTGGTCATGATGTATGGATTGCAGCTAATTGTATTATTCGCCAAGGTGTTAACATAGGAGATGGAGCTGTGGTTGGTGCGGGATCTTTTGTAAATAAGGATGTGCCTCCTTATGCCATTGTATTTGGCTCGCCCGCAGAATTCTATAAATTTAGATTTGATGAAGTCTCGATTAATAAATTGAACGAATCGCGATATTGGGAAATGAAACCTAAAGAAGCGAAGAGAGTACTTAGTGAAATTGAAAATAAATCTTTATTGTAATGAAACTTCTATATATTGCGCAATATTTTACTTTACCTGAAGGTTCAAGCGGAACCCGTGCTTACGACTTGGCTTCTTCTTTTGTAAAAGAAGGAATTGACGTAACTGTGATTACCAGTTATGGCGGAAAGGAAAGTGAACCACGGTGGAAATATATAGAGCGTGATGGCATTATGATTCATAAGATGAATTGTCCGTACAGCAATACTATGGGCTTTATTCAACGCATGAAGGCTTTCATGCGGTTTATGCGTGGTGCGGCTAAAATGGCTCAGACAATTGACTGTGACATCGTGCTGGCTACCTCAACTCCCTTGTCCATTGGTTATCCAGCGTTGGTGATGCACCGCAAGAAGCATAAACCATACGTGTTTGAGGTGCGCGACGTATGGCCCGGAGTGCCTATTGCTATGGGCTACTTTAAAAACAAGCTCGCACAGAAAATGTTGTATGCTTTCGAAAAGCGGATTTACAAAAAAGCGACAGCCATTGTGCCCCTTTCAACTGGTATGGATGAAAATATCAAGCAGAGGTACCCTAACGACAAATCTGTAGTGATACCAAATATCAGTGAAATAAACCGTTTTGCTGACACTACCAAGACAGTTGATATCACTGTACCTGAAGGGAAGAAGGTTATGCTGTATGCTGGTACTTTTGGCAATGTGAACGGTCTTGGATATGTTATTGAACTGGCATCACATACACTGAAATATGATCCCAATTTGTGGTTCTATCTAGTGGGAAGGGGAAAAGAGAAAACTGAGAACATAAAACAGGCCGAGGCTTTGGGTGTGCTGAACAAGAATGTTTTTGTGTTTGACCCTGTGAAGAAAACAGATTTACCATACCTATATTCGATAGCTACAGTAGGTAGTTCATTTGTGATTGACTTGCCTGCTTTGTGGGATAATTCTGCTAATAAGTTCTTCGATACTTTGGCTGCTCATCGTCCTATAGTGATTAACCATGAGGGATGGCAAGCTAATACTATACGTAAGTATAATTGTGGCTATGTACTACCCCCTAAAGTGAGTGACGAGTCAGCAAAAGCTTTTGTCGAATACATAAAAGACGATGCTCTCCTCAAAGAACAGGATGAAAATGCATTTGCAGTAGCAAAAGAGCAGTTCTCGTTAGAGGTTGCAGTTAAGAAGTATATTGACATCTTCGACAAGATAGTTAAGAAGGTATAATGGTGTTTTTAAACTGTAAACTACCAACTTTATTAGGTTATGTACAAACACTTTTTTAAGCGTCTATTGGATATTGTCATCTCAAGTATAGCTCTTTTGTTAATCGGCTGGCTGTTGGTGTTGATTGCCATTTTCCTGCATTTTGCTAACAAAGGTGCAGGAGCCTTTTTCTTCCAAGAACGCCCTGGTAAGGATGAGAAGATCTTTAAGGTAATTAAGTTCAAAACAATGACCGACGAACGTGATGCCAATGGCAAATTGTTGCCAGACTCGCAGCGCTTGACAAAAGTAGGCAAAATAGTCCGCAGTTTGTCCATTGATGAACTGCCACAACTTGTCAATATGTTTAAAGGTGATATGTCGCTGATAGGTCCAAGACCTTTGTTAGTAAAGTATTTGCCACTTTATGATGAAGAACAAAAACGTCGTCACGAAGTGAGACCAGGAATAACCGGTTGGGCACAGGTGCATGGCAGAAATCATTGCAAATTGAGTGAGAAATTCAAATTGGATGTTTGGTATGTGGATCATTGTACATTCGCAACTGACGTTAAAATTATTTGGATGACCATTCTCAACGTTTTGAGGCGTGCTGATGTGGGAGAAGGTGCTGGCGATATGAAGGAAGTTGATGATCTTGGCTTTAGTGAGCGGGCAAAGGCAATGATAGCCGCAAATGAAACAAACTCTGATTGTTAGATGGAAGAATTCGGTTCCGATTTTCATATCTAAATGATTGGAAACCACAAAGATACGAATAAATATCCAATTAACCTACTGATTATCAACTATTTATGCAACTTTTTTCTGTCATCCGTACAATTGTTTTTTATCCATTTTTAAACAGATTCTTAATCAGCTTCTTAATAAAAACTCTAATTATCAGTTTTCAATTGGTAAAGAGATATTTGACCAAAAGATGTATGATAAACTCGTAGAACTAAAGCATTTCTTTGTGCCAAGTTTTACAGGAGAATCGGGATTTTTCCCAAAATATAGAAGTTAAAGAAATAGTGTTTATTATATTAAGATGACTATGAACGACTGGGAAGGAAAGAAACTTTTGATATTAGGAGGTAATGCACCTTCGGTTGATGTTGTCAATGCGGCACGAAAAATGGGTGTTTATACCATTGTTACCGATTGGTACGACACGTCTCGTTCACCTGCTAAACTGGTTGCCGATGAGTATTGGAACGAGTCGATTAACGATTTCGACAAACTGTGTTCTCTCATCAAAGATAATGGCGTGGATGGTATCTTTACAGGCTTTACCGATTCATACCTGTTGCCTTATCAACATCTTTGTGAATTGACAGGTCTTCCCTGTTATGCCACCAAAGAGGTGTTTGAACTTACGATGGATAAGTCACGCTTCAAACAGCTTTGCCGTGACAATGACATCCCCATCATCCCTGAATATGATCTGGCCACTTTCGATCCAGGTATTATCAACGAGAAACATAAGGTCATCATCAAGCCTGTTGATAACAGTGGCTCACGTGGTGTGATTCTTTGCACAAAGCCCGAGGATTTCCAGAGATGCTTGGAATTTGCTCTCTCTTTTTCTGAAAAGAAACAGGTGATTATTGAGCGTTATATGGAAATGGATAGTATATCCCTTTCTTATACGATTCAGGATGGTGTGGTGTCTCTGTCAACTACCGACGACCGTTATGTTCACAAGGCTGATAACGGAAGTTCAGTAACACAGTGTGGCGTATATCCCTCAAAATACACAGAAGCATATATTGAGAAGATTGACCCCAGGATGAGAAAGATGTACGAGCGGGCTGGCTTGAAGAATGGCGTGTTGGCTGTACAATTCTTTACCGATGGTAACGAGTTTTATGTCATGGAGATGGGGTATCGCCTGACGGGTGGCCAGCATTATACCTACACGATGGCCGAGAATGGCGTCAGTTCGCTTGATGCGCTTATCCGTTTTGCTGTTACTGGGAAAATGGCAGACTTTTCTATTGCAGAAAAGGATAATGCCCGATTCAAGCATGTGTATTGCCATTTGTTTGTTTTGGGTAAGGAAGGAGTGATAGCCCGCTTCGAAGGCATGGATTATATTAAACAAATGCCAGGAGTGATGCATGTCACGGAAATGATCAATGTGGGTCAGAAAATCGGTGCTGACGGAACGGCAGCCCAAAAAGTGACAGGTCTTCATATTAAAGTTGATGATGTGGCACAATTAAAGAGAGTATTGGATGATGTGAAAGAGCATTTTCATTTTTACGATGAACAAGGTAATGATTTAACAATAATGTTTAATAAGGATAGACTATGAATTACTACACAATGAAAGATACTCGTGCTTTTCTTGAAAGCATTGGTATGCCTGGTGGCGACCTTTATGATTTACCGACTTCAGAAAAGCGTTTTCCCGACGGAGGCCAATACCGTTTTGAAGTGCCTGGAATCCAAGGCCCTGCTGCGATGAAGGCTTTGTTGGAGGCTTTGGATGAATACGGCATACAAATTCACCGCGTTACTCAAACCAAAGGCATTATGTTTCTTACGGATGATGAGATTGGTAAGATGGTGGAATATGCCAAGAAATGGAATGTGCAGTTGGTGCTTGCTTGTGGTCCGCGTGCAACCACTGACACTTCCGCTTCAGTAAAGACTGAGGAAGGTCAGCGCATGGGCTATCGTCTGCGTGGAGAAGAACAGATTGCCCGAGGCATCGAGGAGATTCGCCGCGGTGCCCGCTTGGGTGTGCGTGGATTCCTTGTCTATGATGAGGGTTTGCTTTGGGCGTTGAACGAAGCGCGTAAGTGTGGCTACATCCCTGCCGACTGCCACTTCAAAGTTTCTGCACACAGTGGCCATGGCAACCCGTGCTCTGCACACGTGTTGGAGACATTGGGTGCTGACAGCATCAACCCTGTCCGAGACATTCAGGTTCAGATGCTGGCCTCGATGCGTGCCGCCATCAACGTGCCGATTGACCTGCACACTGAGAACCCGAAATCCAGTGGCGGTTTCATTCGCCACTACGAAGTGCCTGACTTTATCCGCGTAGCTGCTCCCGTCTATTTGAAGACTGGCGGTTCGGTTGCGGCCAACCATAGCTATGACACCACCGAAAAGGAAGCCAAGCAACGCGCCAAACAAGTTTCTCTTGTGAAGAGAGTTATTGATACCTATTTTCCCGAAGCCATTGTTTCGCCCAAGTAAATTGAAAGTTCAAGAGTTCAAAGGTTCAAGAGTTCAAGGGCGAAGCCACGGCTTGAACCTCTTGAACTATTGAAATAATTGTACAATGAAACATCATCAATATAACCCGGATTACCAGTTTGTAATCCCGCCTGTGGACTTCAACAAGTACACGGACCGTAGCCTATTGCAGTACTGTTTGGGGGCAACTATGTACATGCCTGGCACAAAGGATTTTGCTCAGGCCATTATAGAAAAGAAATACCCTGGCCTCACCTCGATGGTGATGTGTTTTGAAGATGCCTGCAAGGAAGAGGATGTTCCAGCTGCCGAGCAGAACTGCATCCGTGTGCTGGAAACCTTGCGCCAAAAGGTGGATAGCAAGGAGTTGGCCTACGAGGACATCCCTCTCATCTTCTTCCGGGTACGCAATGTGGAGCAATTCAAGCATTTTGTGAAACTGCTTCCCATAGAGACTGTCCCATATATAACTGGCTTCAACTTTCCGAAGTTCAACAGCTTGAACGCTGCTGCCTATATGGATCATTTGGTTGACATCAATGAACGGGCTGGTGAAGTGTTGTATGGTATGCCTATTATCGAGGATGCCCGCGTGGCCTTCAAGGAGAGTCGTTTGGACGAACTGATAGCCATAAAGCGAGTATTGGATCAAAATAAGCACCTTGTGCTGAATGTGCGCGTAGGTGGTACAGATTTTTCCAGTTGTTTCGGTGTGCGTCGTGGTATCAATTACACCATCTACGACATTATGACGGTGAGCAACTGCTTGATGGATATACTCAATGTCTTCACTCGCAACAACGATTACACTGTAAGTGGTCCAGTGTGGGAGTATTTCCGAGTGAACAAACGTATGAAAGGCATGGATGAATTACCGAAGATTGACCTTCAGCAGACTTTGATGAAGCGTAAAGCTATCGTGAACGATGCTGTGGATGGACTGATGCGCGAGTTGGTACTCGACCAGGCTAATGGTTTCATGGGCAAGACATGCATTCACCCTTCGCACCTGAACTTCATCAATGGTATGTTGGCCGTTACCAAGGACGAATACGACGATGCCTACCAGATTATGCACACTAGCGGCGGTGTCATCAAAGGCACCAAGGGAATGAACGAGATTGGCCCGCACAAGAACTGGGCTGAGAAAATCATGATGCGCGCTCAGGCTTACGGTGTGATTGAGAATGATGCGAGTTATCTTGAACTGTTTGGAGCGTAATACTTATTCAAAGGTTTTAATTATTAATTATAAAGTAAAGTAATTATGGATAAAAGAATTATTAAAAAGATACTACACTATCTTCCTTTTCTCCGTCGCATAATGTATTGGATTATGTCGAAGAAGAGTGTGGGCAAGAAATTCGCTTACCGTAGAAAATATGTGAGATTCGCCATGAAGGCATATAAAGAAGGCGTTATAGAATCACGGGTTGACAGAGTGGCCACGGAATACACTCTAGACTATTTTGAAGGAGGTGGAAAAGAGTCACCTGAAAAGTGGTACTTATATGACTATGGAATTGCAACGTATAAGGCAAAATGGTATGGAATCACCAAGGAGAATTGCAATCGTTTTTTGTCAGATTTTGACTTTTACAAAGCCGAAAATTATTTGAACAAACGTTTTGTCTTTTGGTTTGATCATAAGTTGAGCACCTATTATTTGTTGCGTCCGTTTATTGACAGTATGCCCATACATCATTATTATGTGAGAAATGGTGTGTATCTGCCAGTAGACCGTCGATTTATCAAAGAAGGCTATAGCCATAATTGTGAGGATGTCATAGAACTCCTTAAAACGAGACCCCTTATCGCAAAAGCCTGTGTAGGAGGGCATGGCGAAGGACTGTATAAACTGGTTTACAAAGATGGTGGCTTCCAAATGAATCATCAACCTGCTGATATTTCAGAAATTCGTAAGGTGCTGGAAAGCCTCGATGATTATATTATCACTGACTTTGTTGCACCTCATGATGATTTAGCCCGTATTGTGGGTGAGGATAGTTATGCGGTGGTTCGTCTCATCATCTTCTATGACCAGCAGGATGGTCCTCAGTTGACCTCTGCAAGAGTCAGGCTTGGGTGTAAACAAGCTGGGTTCAGAACCGATTATGACGGCACTATCTATAGCGGTCTGACATTTGAAGAAGGGAAGACATTTGGCTCGTGGATTAGAAGAGGCGAGTTCTCTTATGATGAAATTCACAAGCATCCTGACACAGGTGTCGACTTGGATGGCATTGTGATTCCTAATTGGGATAAACTGATGGAACTGATCTCGGATATTTCCAAATACATTCCTATGACGCCACAGCTCGACATTGATGTTATTCCGACCAATGAAGGTTTCTCCGTCTTGGAAATCAATAGCCATGGGCAGTTTATCGAGTGCCATTATCCATTTAGGGATAACAAATACAATCTAAAATTGTACAAGACCAAAGATCGGGTAATAAAGTAATATTACATATAGAAATTAAATAAATTATGGCAAATTACACCTATAAAAGAATAACATATAAAGAATTAAAAGACGGAACATACAAAAATGCTTATATTCCACAAGATGATAAGCTTCCTGTCACATCCCATTTGACATCTTCTTTTCGAGATGCTATGATAGCATGTCCAAATAACAACGATGATTCAAAAACTTTTATGCATTTATTTGTTGATGAAGAAGGGAAAGAAATTGGTCGAGATATTCGCTTTGGTACACGTATTAAGGCAGGAAACAGAGTGTATGATGCAGGAAGCGGTTGTGGGTTTGAAGTCATTGAGGAGTATCGTAAAGAGGGATTTGGTGCTGATTTGATTATTATTGCTATGCAAAATAATGAATATGATATTTTATTAGGCGCAGGATTATCACAAATGGCATTTCCGTTGCATCGTAAATTGAAGTACCATTTGTTTGAAGTACCACAATATTACAAAGTTAGACATGCAAGATATGTGTTTAGGTCTTTAGGATTGAAGAGTTGGTTGTCTTTAGGGTGGTTTATTTTACAAAAGCTCAAAGATATTCCGAACTATGTAAAGTATAATAAGTTGAAAAAAGAGTTTGTTATCAAAAAAGAAACCATAATTCCTGAATGGGTTAGTGAAATGGTTGCAAACGATGGCCATCAGTTTATGGAAGTTCATGATAGAGACTGGTTTCAGTGGAATCTAGACTATAACACTAATGGCTTTGATGAAGACATCCAATCTTTTTATAGTGTTTTAGACAATAATAATAACCCCTTAGGCTTTTTTATGACAAAGGAAAGAATTATTAAGAAACCTGGTCGAAATCATGGGTATATTATTGGAACTGTTGTAGAATGGGAATCAAGTGACAAACATGTATTAAGCGAAGCAGACATTAATTTACTGGCAATCCCAACATTTTCAAAAAATGTTGATTCAATTTTTACCTTAGCTTGTGAATCAGACACAGCAAATCAATTAAAAAGTATGGGATTCCGAAAAAGAGCTCCTTTTATAGTAAGTATAAAAGACAAGAAAAAACTGCTTGAAAATATTGGTGACCAAAACCAATGGCGTTTGCGTTATGGAATGACAAATATGATTATTCTATAGATAGGGATTCATCATTTTTTACATCACTAAAATAGTTTGATATGGCAATATTCAATTTCAAAGGAATACGTATTGCGGCGATGGCAACGGCCATGCCAAATAAGGAGGTGCGCCCTGATGATTTCAAGGATCAATTCGGCTATGAAGAGGTTGAGAAATTCAAGAAAATGACAGGTGTGATTTCTTCACGCAAGGCTTCTTATCATCAGACCACTGGCGATTTGGGTTATATTGCAGCTGAGAAACTATTAGCTGAGAAAAGAATTGATAAAACAGATATAGGAGCTCTCGTCGTAGCAACTCATAGCCCTGATTATCCTCGCCCTGCCACTGCATTTATTGTTCAAAAACGACTTGGACTTAACACCGAGTGTGCATGTTTCGACATTTCTCTTGGCTGCTCTGCAGTTGTCTATGGCATCCAGGTGTTGAGTTCAATGATGATGACGAGCAATATACGCAAAGCATTGCTTATCAGTGGAGACACGGGCAGTAAAACTGTCAATCCTCGCGACAAGTCAAAGGTAATGTTAGGTGGCGATGTGGGTGTGTGTTTGTTATTGGAACGAACGGATAATCCTAATGATGAAATACACAGTCTTGTGCGTAGTGATGGCAATGGTTATCGTTATCTTATCGTACCTGGAGGTGGATGCCGCAATATGAATCCTCCTCATGAAGAGGTGATGTGTGAGGACGGTATAGAACGTTCTCTTTATGATGCTTTTATGCGTGGTACTTCAGTGTTTACATTTACTGTATTTGATGTTCCCAAAGTAGTAAAAGATTTCCTCGCCCAAACCAATACCAGTATTGAAGACTACGATTGCTTCGCTTTCCATCAAGCTAATCTCTATATACTTCAGCAGATAGCTAAGAAAGCAAAGATACCGACGGAAAAGATGCCAATCACACTGCCAAAGTACGGCAACACCAGTGGGGCTTCTCCAGTGGTTTCGCTGTGCGACCGCTATGGTGATGACAATGAAAATAAGGAAATTAATGTGATGCTATGCGGGTTTGGTATTGGCTTGTCATGGGGCGTGACATCATTCCATATTAATACGGCTGACATTTATCCGGTCATTTTCGACGACACCGTGTTTGAAGAGGGCGTTATCAACGACCCGAATGAATTATTCCAAGATATGCGTGGATTGTAAAGCGTAATAACGATGGTTTCAAATATCCTTGAATATTTAGAACAAACCGCACAGCGTCTGCCCGAAAAGACGGCTCTGGCTGACGATAAGCTGAGCCTCAGTTTCGGCCAGTGGTTGCAGCAGGCAGAAAACATCGGAACGGCCATAGCCCAAGCCACCAACAGCACCATGCGCCATGCGGTGCTGGTGTTTGTCGACCGCCGCATCGAGGGGCTTGTAGGGGCGATGGGTGTCGTGGAAAGCGGCAACTTCTATGTGCCTATCGACTGCAAGATGCCTTTCGAGCGTGTACGACTGATTGCCGACGTGTGCAAACCCATAGCGGCAGTGGCCACCACGGAGGCCGACTTAAAGACCCTTGATCAAATTGAGTTTGATAGACCACGCTTCCTCTACAATGAGGTAAAGGAATACCCTACCGATTATGAGGTGTTGGCCAAAATACGTGAGCAGATTATCGACCTTGACCCCGTTTACAGCATCTTCACCAGCGGTTCCACTGGCGTGCCCAAGGGGGTGGTCATCAGTCACCGAGGCATGATTGATTTGGCCGACTGGTTGGTGGAAACGTTTGATTTTACTGACCAGGACGCATTGGGCAACCAAACGCCGTTCTATTTTGACGGGTCCGTCAAGGATATTTGTATCTGTTTGAAGAGCGGTGCCACACTCAATGTGATAGGAAAGAAGTATTTCACCTTCACCAAACATTTGATGCCACTACTCAATGAACGTCATATCACAGCCATTCTTTGGGCCACGTCTGCCATTGTGATGGTGGGTAACAGCGACATCCTGAATATTGCCTTGCCTGAGCATCTGCGCCTTGTTACCTTTGCGGGCGAGGCCATGCCTGCAAAACAGCTTCGTACCTGGCAGGAGAAACTACCCAACGTTCGCTTTGTTAATCTCTATGGCCCTACGGAAATCACAGTGGATTGCACCTATTTTGATGTGACACGCCAGTATGCTGACGACGAATATATCCCCATAGGCAAGGCTTGTCGCAATATGCAAGTGTTGGTATTGAAAGATGATGACACAGAAGCAGCGGTTGGCGAGGTGGGTGAACTTTGTGTACGGGGCAGTGGTGTGGCTTTAGGTTACTATGGGAATCGTGCTAAGACAGATGAGGTGTTTGTGCAGAACCCACTCAATCCGCTCTATAACGACATCATCTATCGCACTGGTGACCTGGTGAAACCCGAAGCTGATGGCAACTTGGTGTTCGTCTCGCGCAAGGACTTCCAAGTAAAGCATAAGGGAAACCGTATCGAGTTGGGCGAAATAGAAGTTGCCGTGAATGCCATCGAAGGTGTGACCAATGCTGCCTGTATTTTCGATCAAGAGCAGGATAAACTGGTGCTATACTACACCACAGCCGACGGTCAGCCTATGGACATCATTAACCTTGTCAAGGAACGTATCCCCGTCTATATGTTCCCTGAAGTAGTAAACCATCTGGTTCAGATGCCATATAATCTGAATGGTAAGATAGACAGGATTGAACTAAAAAAGCAGTATGAAGCCAGTAAAGATTGATAATTACGAACAGTATAAACAATTAGTAGAGCGGTATAATCGTAAGGGACGCCTCACCAACGACTATCTACAGAATGAGGCAACAGACCTGATTATCCATAACCGTCTGTTTGCCATCTGCGGTCAGGACAATGCCATGCTGTTGGTGCAGAAGGATGGATTTTTCCGCGTCTATTACTATATTAACAATCCTGAAGAGTTGTTAGCTTTGCCTGAAAGTGAGTTGGTGACAGAGATACTGTTCCGAGGCGAAAATGCACCGGAAGCCGAAGTGGAATGGTTGGCGGATATGGGTTTCAAAGAGAACCTCATTCGCGACCAATACTTTGCGAAATACTCCTCGTTATCAGCTTCAATAATGTTGATTGATGCCAAGATAGAACTTGCGCAAACGATAGAGGATGTGCGTTGGGCAGCGCATCTTTTCAATGACAGTTTCGACAAATGGAGTGGAGATTTCGTCTCAGATGATATGTGTGAACTTCTGTTTGCCGAGCAACAGGTATTGGTGGCGAAAGACATGTCGGGCAAACTATATGGTGCCTTGCATTTTGAGAAACGGCAAGGTGCCTGTTGGCTCAATCATGTGGCAGTAGTGCCAGAGGCACGAGGCAAGAAGATAGGCCGAGGGCTGATTGAAGCCTATATTGAGCAAGGCCATGTGGACGACAACAGCCGCTATATGCTGTGGGTGCAGCGGCAGAACGTAAGTGCCGTGGCTATGTACCGCAACAAGGGCTTCGCCCCGATGAACAAGTCAACTTTATCAATGATCAAATTATAAACGCTTAATAACAATGGAAAAACTCTTAGGAATTTTAAAAGGCATCCGTCCCGATGTGGACTTTGCCAACGAAACCGCCTTGATTGACGATGGCATCCTCGACTCTTTCGATGTGGTCAGCATAATTTCCGAGATTGATAATGTTTTCGGAGTACAAATTCGCATCACAGAACTTGAACCCGAGAACTTCAATTCTACTGAAGCAATTTGGAACCTTGTGCAACAATTAAAAACTAAATAAATTGTTATAACCCAATAGTATGAGAAATAAATTTAGGGAATTATAGACGTGATGGCACAAAAACCGTCAAAATAAAAGGCAATTATTTACAATTTGCCTCTAACAGTTTATACGGTTCTTGAATTTACACTTAATTGTAACTCGTTTATTAATGCGTTCCACAAGTCCCGTTTTGACGTGTCAACCGTAAGATTGTAACGTGGTGATTTCCCTTTGTAGTTATATTGAACTTGTTTGGTTGCCATATTGACTAAAATACTACCTTTAAGCGGTTCACAATTAAACACCACATCACCCTTTAGAATGGCTTCTTTTGGACTGAGTTTGTACAATTGTTTCAACTTGAACACCAAGAGTGCCGCCGTACCAAGTAAATCAGAGCCGTGGAATAGATAGTCGGTTTTATATGGCGCTATCAGCGAGTCTGCTGCACGTTGGCTCATGTTAATTCCACGTTGAATTACATCCAAGTTCGGTTTTCCATGAGGCGAAGTGTTAATACCATTGAGTATGTCTTGTTGGGCTTTCATTGTGGCGTTATGCACTATTGCATGTGTTTTTCCACCAATTTCTTCCAATGACTCATTGATAGCGTTGTAAATCACTCTTCTAAATTCTTCTTCAGTCAATCTGATAACCTTCTTTGCCATTGTGATACGGTTTTCATATAAATAGGCGAACGCCGCAAAAATACATTACAATTTCTAAAGTCGCTACTATTTATAGAGAAATGTTTGGAAAAATGAATAGGAAACAAGTTATACGACTCACGGAAAGTCAATTCCATCAAATAGTAAAGGAGAGCGTGAAAAATGTGTTGAAAGAAAGTCTTGAAATAGATACCGATTTGGCTGGGTATGGAGGTGAACCGTATGATGACTACGAAAATCGTGGCGAATATTCACTTGAAGTAGTTGGTAAACCATACGAAGGGTTTGTTGGAATGGATTCCCTTGAAAGTGCGATTTATCGAGCAAACCAAACCCTTACAAGACTTCCTGATGCAACAATGGTTATTAAATACAAGAACACGCCTGTATGTAAAGTAACACACGATGGCGTTACTTATACAAAAGACGGTAGATTTGAATCTTGGAAATCTTATTATAGAAGGTAATTAAGCGGCTCGCCTAACTGTTTTCACGCCCTCATACGTCACCACATTCAGAGCGTGTTCCATAAGGGCGGCAAATCTTTCGCCGCCTTTTAATCCACGGTTGTTGTACCTGAAGACGGCTTCGTCAACATAACGCTGCATGTACTTTCGTGAAACGTAGTGGTACGTCCCGTACACCATACGCTTGAACTGTCCCCAAAAGCCTTCAATCGTGTTGGTGGACTTCCTGCCCACCGCAAACTCCTTCTGCTTGTGGTTGACAATCTGTCTGTCATAACCGTTTTCGTTCAGGTTGCAGTAAATATTGGCTTCGTCTGTATAGACGGTTGAGCCAACCTTGACGTGGCTCTTGATAATGGGCATAAGGGTTGCACTCTTGGTGTCCTCAACCTTTAATGCAAACAAGTTGCCTTCACGTTGGGCGATGCCGAACACGGGAGTCTTTGTCTTGGTGCTTCTGCCTTGTGTTCCTTCAACCTTCTTGCATTCGTGCTTGTTGGTTTCCCTACCACCCACATACGTCTCGTCAACCTCAACCTCGTTTTCAAGGACGGGTGCGTCTTGCGCAAACGCCGTGCGAATCTTTTGCAGCATGAACCACGCCGTCTTTTGGCAAACGCCCAAATCGGTTGCCAATTGAACGGATGAAATACCCTTTGAGTGTGTCGACACGAGGTAAATAGCACCGAACCACTTCACGAGTGGAAGTTTGGTGTCTTGGAATATCGTTTCCTGAAGGATAGAGAACGAAGAGCCGCATTCACGGCACTTGAAGCGTCCGTCACCACGTCTGTAGGGGTGCATACCGCCGCAATACAGGCAGGCAACCATACCGTCAGGGTAAATCTGTTCTTCAAGGAATTGGAGGCACTTGGCGTTGTCGCTGAAATAACGGAAAATTTGGGCGAGGGTGTTGAAATGTCCGAGACTTATCATAATGTTTACATTGTTGTTACAATATAATATACTATAAAAATCTCAAACTTTCAACTAATTACGGCACTTTTTTCGTAATTTTGTGCCGTCACGTCTATAATTCCCTAAATTTATCAAAAAAATATTATTTTTCAAAAGTGGATTTGCTGATGCATTTGCGTATGCTCCAATTGTTTCAGAAAAGTATGGTATTAATCGGATGTGGGTGATAAGTAGTGAACTATGGTGTTTACTCCGCTATGGTGCCGCACCGGTTGACTATGTTCGTTTTGAGTTTTACAAGAAAAACCATCAAGAACGCAATCGCTATCTTACTATAAATCGTTATAGAAAACTACTAATAAAGTTTGGATACTACAACGAAACAACGTATGGTAAAATAGCCGAGTACAAAACTTTTGCCGACTATATTCACCGTCCGTGGATTGTTGCCGACAAAGAAACAAAGTCACAGACTATAATAGATTTCATTAACAAACAGGGCGTTGTCTTCGCAAAGCCTGATCATGGGGACCAAGGCAAGGGCGTGATGAAAATCAAGGTCGATGACAGCAAAGCCATCGAAGAATTGCTCAAGGATTGTAAACAAGGAGCATTTGTGGTTGAAGGTGCGATAGAGCAGGATCCTGAAATTGCGGCCTTTAACCCTTCTTCTGTTAATACCGTTAGAGCTTACTCTATGCTGAAGAAGAATGGGGAAGCAGAAATACTGGGAATAATGCTTCGTGTTGGTCGTAAAGGTTCACATGTTGACAATTGGGGTTCTGGTGGTATTGGCTATGACTTTGATTTAGAAACAGGTGTTTGTGTAGGTTATGGTCGCGATAAGAAAAACAATCCATACATTTTCCATCCCGATAGCAATGTGCAAATGGTGGGCTTTCGTTTGCCAAATTTCGAAAACCTAAGAAAGATTATTATCGAGCTTTCACACAAAGTCCCCGAAGCCCGATTTGTTGGCTGGGATATTGCTATTACACCGAATGGATATGAATTGGTAGAGATGAATTGCCCAGGTGGTCATGATTTTCTTCAAGCATTTGGTAAACCCTATGGCGATGTATTAAGAAAAGAGTTCAAGTAAAGTATGAATATCATTGATTTAGCTAACAAAACTTATATTGTAACAGGTGCCGGTTCTGGTATCGGACGAGAAACCGCAAAAGTTCTTAGTGAGCAAGGGGCAAAAGTCGTCATGTTCGATTTGAACCAAGAAGGACTTGAAGAGACTCAGTCATTAATGATTGGTACAGGGCACCTATACAAAGCATGTGATTTGACCGACTTTGAGTCATTACCAACTCTCATAAATGAGGTTGCGGAACAATCTTATTTATTTGATGGTTTGGTTCACTGTGCGGGCATTAGTAGTCGTAAGCCGTTGAATGTGTTGAAAGCCAAGGGCTTCTCGAAAGTAATGGACGTGAACTTCTATTCCTTTGTGGAACTGGTGAGGCTGGCAACCAAGAAGAAATATTTCAACGACGGTGGTAGTATAGTTGTGATGTCGTCCATATCGAGTATTAGAGGGTATAAGGCAAAGAGTGAATACTGCGTGTCGAAGGCTGCAGTAGATGCTTTTGTACGTTGCTTGGCTCTTGAGTTAGCGGACCGAAGAATTAGAGTCAATTCAGTCATGCCGGCCGAGGTGCTAACTCCACTTGCCATGAAAGCCAGAGAAATCAATGCAGCTGCGGGAGCGTCAGACTTCGTTGCGCCATTAGGTCCTTCTGATCCTTACGAGGTCGCAAACGTTATAGCTTTCTTATTATGTGACGCAACGAAAACAATCACAGGTACCAGCATACTTATTGATGGTGGTGCTTGTTTATAAGAGTCAAATAAAAAAAATTACTATGTTAGGTCGTTTAAAAAATAGAGTAAAAAGAATAAAACTCTATACATGTAAAATTGGACTTCGAAAAAGCGAATGGGTAAAAGTATTCATTGATTATGTAATCAGCAATTTGCGCTGGGGATTCAGCATTGATGATTATGTTGTAAAAGGCAATGGATACACAATGTCCAAGTATGAAAAAAAGAGGTTTTTTACATTGGAAAAAGCATTTTGGTTGCAAGATCATGTAAATAATCCTGAGTATATTCACTTCTTAGAGAACAAGGCAGAAGCCTTGAATTTATTTAAAAATTTGGTTTCAAGAGCATGGTTATATGCTCCTAAGTCTTCATTTGGTGATTTTAAGGATTTCGTAAACAAAACCCCAGTGTTTATTGCAAAACCTGTTGGTGGTCAGGAAGGCGAAGGTATCGAAAAACATTCCATGAGTGGAGTTTCAGAAGAGGACTTGAAAACACTTTATAATCATCTGGTAAAAGATGATATGTTGATAGAGGAATGTATCAAGGCACACGATGATATCTATCTTGGAACTACAGCACTTAGCACGTTTAGGATTTACACCATGATTGATAAAAAAGGCGAGGTTCATATTTTAAAAGCGAAATATCGTGTGGGTACTGGTGATGCAATAACAGACACCGCCAATGGTTGTATTGCTTATCCTATTTCAATCAAGTATGGTGTCATAGAGGGACCAGGAATCAACGAAGTGTTGTATAGTGATAACTATTTTTATCACCCAGGTTATGATAAGTTGGTTGTCGGTTTGAGAATTCCACTGTGGGATAATGTATTGGAAGTTGTAACAAAAGCTGCAAAGATGATACCACAAGTGAGATATGTGGGTTGGGATATTGCTATCACTAATAATAGTGTCGAAATTATAGAGGGTAATCATAATCCATATCATGGTACTTTTGAAATAATGGGGATTGAAAGGTTATGGTGGCCTAAGTTAAAAGCATTGGTATAAATTCGTTAATAAAACGAACTGATATGAATTCAATTAATGGAATAAGGCGTTTGCTAAGTAGAATAAAGCATTCAATACGTGATTATTATGTTTTTTATGCGGATTCAACGGAATTGTTGAATAAAGCTCAAAAACTATTACGACCTTTGCCTGAAGGATGCGAATTAGTGAAATTGACACCTGAAAATAAGGATCGGTATAAGTGCCAATGGAATGTAAATCAGATGTTGCAAGCCGAAGGAGAGGCATGGGCTATTGTAAAAGATAACAACGAAATAGTGGCTTGGCATTACGGAACGTATCGATATAAAGATTCTATGTTCTTTAAAGTTAAAAACTGTGATTTCGAGCATATAGAACTGCTTACTGATGAAAAGTTTCGAAGAAACGGGCTGGGGCTTTACCTTTTGTATAACACAGTTAAAAACTTGAATCCCAAATATGTACAGAATAACAAAGTAGGTACATGTATCAAACCCGATAATATTCCTTCAATAAAGTTACATGAACTCATTGGCTTTAAAAAATCCCATAGGGTAATTCTTTTCCATTGGACAAGAACAAAAGATGGGTATTACAAGTATATTAATATACCTCATTATACTATATAAATTTCAAGAACCTATCTATAATTTATTAAAAGATAAAGAAAATGACACAAGAAGAAAAAATTGCAATGCTCGAGGATATGCTCGAGTTGGACAAAGGTTTACTGAAACCTGAAATGGAATTGTCTTCCATCCCTGAGTATGATTCGATGGCCAAGTTGTCGCTCATCGTTATGATGGATGAAGAATGTGGCAAGAAGCTTACTGGCGAGCAAATCCGAGAGATCAAAACCGTTCAGGATATCCTTGATTTCATGGGTTAATGCTGGAGGTTAGAAGGATAGTTAACCACATCTTTACTTCAAACACTTATCTGCTATATGACGAGTGTTATTCCTACTGCTGGCTAATAGACATCGGCGATTTCGATAGAGTTGCCGATGCTGTTCCAGAGGAGGTTCAGGTACGGGGAGTGTTTTTGACGCATACACACTTCGATCACATTTACGGAATTAATGCATTGCACAGGGCATATCCGGAATGTCGTGTCTATACGACAGAGTATGGAGTAGTTGCTCTATATGATGAAAAAAAGAATTTTTCGAAATATCACGAGTTGCCGTTTGTATATGAAGGTACAGAAGTGATAGTATTAAACGATGATGAGAGTATCGAATTATATCCAGAAATAAGCATGAAGGTTTATGCTACTCCTGGCCATTGTCCCAGTTGTTTAACATATATTGTTGGCAATTGGGTGTTTACCGGTGATTCGTATATTCCTGACGTCAAGGTCGTAACCAAACTTCCCGGAGGTGACCGTATATTGGCAAAACAATCACTGGATAAAATATTGAAATTGACAGAGGGCAAGGTTGTTTGTGCTGGGCATGGTGAGGAGATAAAAATGATTTTATAGTTTCGAAAGCATATAAGTTCCCTAAGAAGCAACTCAAAGATATTGGTGATCAAAACCTATGGCGTTTACGTTATGCATATACGAATATGTTCATTCTTTAAGGTTATATCTCATACTTTGTTAATTCCGCAACAATAAGAGAATAATGTTAGTATTACATACTGCTAGATACACAGGCATCCCTTGGGAAATACTTAAAAGTGCTGTTCCCGAAGGGTTCGAAGTAAAGACACTTGATGAGTTGAACTATGATTGCCTTGCACGCGAGGCAGTCAATGCCGACTATCTGCTGGTCAGTGGACGTCTGCCGATTGATGAAGGTGTTCTTTCTGCTGCAAAGCACCTGAAAATGATTCAACGCACAGGGGTAGGAACCGAGATGCTGGATGTGGAAGCTATCAAGCAACGAAACATTCCAGTGTATGTCAATGCGGGTGTGAATGCACAAAGCGTGGCAGAGCATACGCTTACTTTAATACTTGCCTGTCTGAAACGATTGCCACAGATCAACCAACAGACCCATCAGGGCGTGTGGAAAAAACAACAAGTTGGTGTGACCACCCGTGAATTGAAAGGCAAAACCGTGGCATTGGTGGGCATGGGGAATATTGGTCGTTTGGTTGCACAGATGCTTCAGCCTTTTGGTGCAAAGGTGGTATATACTGATGTTTTCCGCCAAACAGAGGAAGTGGAATCACGATTGGGTCTGTCTTATTATGATAGTTTTGAAGCTATGTTACCCGTAGCCGACATACTTAGCTTCCATTGTCCATTGACCAAGGAAAACACAGAAATGTTGAACAGTAAAATGCTTTCTGTAATGAAGCATGGTGCGATTGTCGTCAATACTGCACGGGGCAAACTCATCAATCCCGATGACCTTTACGATGCTTTGCAGTCAGGACATCTTTCTGGTGCCGCATTGGATACACATTATGAAGAGCCCATCAAGGAAGGTTACAAGTTGTCGGAGTTGGATAATGTAATTCTTACTCCTCATATTGGAGGACTCTCATACGAAGCATTCCATCAAATGATGGCTGATGCGGTTGAAAATATTGTGGCTTTCGAGGAAGGTCGTTTGGCTGAAATAGAATCGAAGAGGTTGTTTTGATGTAAACGTTAATTATCGCGAATTATCCATTAATTTTTCATGAATATTACTGACAAGTTTATTGAAGGTATTGTCTGTAAAGCGCAATCAATACCATACAATGTAATGCAGCAAGCACGAAAGGTTTTGCTGGATTACCTTGGTGTATTAGCAGGAGGAACCAAATACCTTGAGGAAAAACATCCCGAGTTGATTACAGCAGCACCAAGTGCTGCTTTTTTGTATGGCTTTGCTGCTCATGTACTCGAACTGGACGATGGTCATCGGCATGGAATGATTCATTTGGGTGCTTCCATTGTTTCAGCAGTGCTTGATGTCGCAAAGAAAGAAGATTTACATTCCGACGGTGTGCTTCGTGGCATTGTGATGGGATATGAAGTTGCGGTGCGATGCGCAAGAGCTATTCAGCCTGGTCATAAAGAGCGGGGCTATCATGTGTCGGGAACCTGTGGAACGATAGGCTCAGCGATGGGTATAGCCTTTGCTTGCGGTTATAACACGGAGCAAATGAAATCGACGCTGGCTTGTGCCGTAAGCAGTGCGGCGGGTGTGTTGGAAATACAGGAACAGGCATCGGAAATGAAGCCCTATAATCTGGGTCGTGCTGCATTGGCTGGTGAGGTGGCGGCACAAGTGGGGAAACTGGCCATGCCAGGTCCTGATGATATTCTTGGTGGCAAACGAGGATTCCTTGCAGCATTAACGGATACACCCAAGCCTGAGTTTCTGACAGATTTCGGCAATAATGATTATGCTATCATGGGCATCTATCAGAAAGTACATGCGGCTTGCCGCCATTGCCATCCTGCTATCGATGCAACGATTGATATGCGAAACGACCTCAATCTAAAACCTGATCAAATTGATAGAATTGAGGTCCACACATACAAACTTGCCGTTGGCAGCCATGACCACACACAAATTATGGGTATCAGCTCTGCCAAACTTAGTACGCCATACGCTGTGGCATTGGCTATTGTGAAGGGTAGGGCTGGATATGCTGATTATAATGAAGCAAATCTTGATGACTATTGGATTAAGAATCTAACACGTAAAGTAAGTGTTATCGAGGATGAGAACTTGACAGCCCAGTCACCTGCTGTGAGAGGAGCTCGCGTGACTATCTATTTGAAGGACGGGAACATATATGAAGCACCGTGTCTATATCCAAAAGGCGAACCAGAGCATCCGCTTACACAAGATGAGTTGGAAGAAAAGTTCCGTGGACTTGCCATGTATGGTGGTTTGACTCAAAAAGAATGTGACGAGGTTATAGAAGAAATAGGGAAAGAAAAGTTTTCGATTAACAAGATTATGAATATATGCCAAAAATAATTGAACTGACTACACCATTAAGCGAAGAAGCTATCAGCCAATTGAAAGTTGGCGATGTGGTGACCATCACAGGCAACATCTATACAGGCCGTGATGCAGTGCTACCCAAAATCGTGAAGGCAGCAGAAGAGGGAACGCTTGACCAATTAGGTATTGACTTGCAGGGTTCCGTTATCTTCCATACGGCGGTTAGCCCTGCTGGTGTTGGGCCTACTTCAAGCAACAAAGTGGAGATAGAATGTACCTTTGAGCCGCTTTCGAAACATGGTGTGAAAATGCACTTGGGCAAGGGTGCTATTTCAAAGGAAACCGTGAAGGCTTTGGCCAAGCACAATGCTGTCTTTGCCATCATCCCGCCTGTGACCGCTTTATTGGGCAGTCAGACCGTGGAACAAGAAATCGTTGCCTTTCCCGAATTGGGTATGGAGGCATTCAACCGTTTGAAAGTCGTCAAGTATCAAGCCATCATAGCTGCAGCGAAAGGAATATCCATCTATGACTAATATAAGAGAAAAAGTTGCCGACTGCCTCGTCAGGGCAGGCTCGACCTTCCGTGAAGACCAGAAAGAAGCTTATCGCAGGGCGATTGCCGATGAAGCCAATGCCCAATCCTGTTGGGTGATGCAGCAAGTACTCGACAATGCCATCGTCGCCGAGGAGAGAAGAAGCCCTTTGTGCGATGACACGGGCATTCCACATCTTTTCCTTGAAGTGGGGAAGAATCGTTCCGTTTCAGGAGAAATGATGCAAGAAATCATGGAAGGTGTGGAGATGGGTCTCCGTCAGCTGCCTGGCCGTCCGATGGCCATCATGGGCGACGACAATGCCCGCATCGACCAAAGTGGTGGTTTGAACCCCGATTCAGGTGCTTTGAAACCTTCGCCCATCATGATTAAGCCTGTCGATGAAGATGTCATCCGCTTGACTATATTGATGTTAGGCGGCGGCCCAGCAATCCGTGGCATCACCCAGCGCATCTTCCACAAGCACAATGTGGAGGTGGTGATTGACGAGATTGTTAACCGAGCCACACCGACTGTTAGTCAGTTGGGTTGTTCGCCCTGTGTGTTGGCCGTAGGCATCGGCCGTTCCCAGTTCGAAGCCACGAGCCTGATGATGGAAGCTATGGTTTATGGTGATTTCGGTAAACAGACCGAATTCGAAAAAAAGATAACTGAAAAAGTTAACGAAGCCAACATAGGTCCACTTGGATTGGGTGGCAAACACAGTGTTTTGGCAACCTTCGCCAAGGTCGGTCCACAGCGGGCCAGTGGTGTTAGGATTGTGGCGTTGAGGCCTTGTTGTTGCTTTGAGCCGAGAAGAGCAGGTGTGGAATTGTAAAAAAATGAGTAGTGGAGATAAGATAATCCATCGTAGTTTATGCAACTTTTTTTGGTGGTATGGTTATTTGCTTTGTGTGATTTGTCATTTGCTCAGTCACCAGAAGAAAAGCTTGTCCACTCTACTGACGTGTCAGTTTCGGATAAGTCTGTGGAAATGGTGGATAGTACTAAGTTTGAAGGCTGGTCAAGTGCCGACTTGGAGCCGATGTTCATGGATAGTATTACCAGCAATGAAGTGATTCAACGCGCCTATCAAATGGCATCTGTACGGTGGACACCCTTGAAGCCAGTGCCAAAGCGCGGAAATAGCTACTACTCAGCAAATAAAACTGCCACTGGTGTTCCATACTCGTCGGTGAAAGAGTTAAACACTTATCTTTTTCAAGATGTATCGTATTATACCTTTATGACGGCTGTTCATAACCCAGAGAGTGTGTTATATTCAGAAAATATCAGCCAACCACCCTATTGTGGAACGAACTGTGCCACCTATTATGGAGCCGTGTGCAGTTCATCGGTGGCATGGGTTTTGGGTATCGATATTCCATATTCTTCAAGTAGTATCATCAAATTACCAGATATAAAGAAACTTGAATATCAAATTGTCGATTCTCTGAAGATTTGCGATATCCTATGGAAGTCTGGCCATGTTCAGATGATATATGATGTGAAATATAGGGAAGATACTTTGTATAGAATTTCCACTTTTGAAACATCGGGCACTAATGCACATATCAGGAATTATTCAAAGAAACAGTTTCTTAACATGTGGAATGCTGGGGGATATGTGGGCTATCGGTATAATAAAGTCATTTATTCTACAGAGCCTTTATCTTTACAAGAGTGGGATTCCATAATCTATAATGATTATCTCTGCCCATCGAAAGGTGACAAAGCCGTGTATAGGTCAACAGATACTATAACCATTAATATCTTTGACTCTACTTATTACCAAATTGTTTTGTCAAAAGATACGACTTTAGTTGCCTCTGACGAGTATACCGGTAACATACATCAATATTATGAGTTACAGCCAGGAATTTACACCGTATTTCTCCAAAGAGAGGCCGAAAGAACTGCAAGTGTGTCCTTTGAAGTCGTCACAACAAACGTAAGCTATTCATGGAGCGATGATGGAAAGAACCTCATCGTCTATTTCGACTCTTCGGCCAAACCTAAGTATGCGGCTCTGTGTAATTCTACTGGTGCTTCAAGATATTACCCCCTTTCCGAAATTGATAGGAAGCGAGGCTTCATTACCATTCCTCAATCGAAAAACTCCACATTGCGTTACTGCAAGGTGATATTCAAAGGTGAATATGGCAGTATTATTAATGTGCCTATACTTGTTGAGTAAGTTGGAGGCGGTTGAGTTGAGTGTTTGATGTTAAATAATTGTTGGTTAGTCAGTTAGGGTGTTCGCCATGTGTTCTAGCTATCGGCATTGGCCGTTCGCAATTCGAAGCCACCAACATGATGATGGAAGTCATGGTTTATGGTGACTTTATCAAGCAGACCGAATTCGAGAAGAAAACTACAGAAAAAGTGAATGAAGCAAATATCAGTCCCCTTGGATTGGGTGGCAAGCATAGTGTTTTGGCGACCTTTGCCAAGGTGGGACCACAACGTGCTAGTGGTGTGAGGATTGTGGCGCTGAGGCCCTGCTGCTGCTTTGAGCCGAGACGAGCTGATGTGGATTTATAAGTTGTTGATATTGTCATGATTGAATTCGGTTCAGACTTCCACTATATCAGTGGCTTTAGCGATAGCGTCAATACGCTGCACGACTTCTATCCGCAGGCCAACTACTATGCGGATGGTCGACAGGTATTGGTACACCTGTACCACTCGCAGGGCTGGCAGCGCCTTTGGGTGCCAGAGTATTTCTGTTACGATGTGATAGCGTCGCTGAAAGAAGCGAGGCTGAATTTAATGTTCTACCAGGACTGGCCAGACAATCATGATGATGGCAATACATTGGAGAACATACAACGGAATGGTCATTTCCGTCACACGGATGCTGTCCTTCGAGTGAACTACTTCGGCATGCGTTCCCCCAGGAGGACAGAGAATCTCTCGGTGGCTGCCGTGGTGGAAGACCACACCCACGACCTGATAGGCAATTGTGCAGTGCATAGCACAGCGGATTGGTGCATCGCATCGTTGCGCAAGACACTACCCCTTCCCGAAGGAGGGATGCTATGGTCGCCCAAGGGATTGCCCTTGCCCGAAGCCCCCGAGCGTTCGGCACAGAACGAGGAGATTGCTGCCATCCGTTGGGAGGCCATGAAACTCAAAGCCGGCTATCTTGCTGGTGAAGAAATAGAGAAAGCGGCTTTCCGTGCGGGCTTGGTCAACACGGAAGAGTATTTCGATCATGCACCTGTCTGTTCCTTGGACAACGCCAGCCTGGCTTACCTTGAGTCGTTCAATGTGCGGGAATGGTACGGCAGAAAACGTGACAACTGGAACGTGCTTCAAGAGATAAGGAAGGATGGCGTACATATACTGAGACCAGAGAACGTGGATGGTTATCAGTTTTCATTGATACTCCTTTTCGATAGCATAGATGAGAGGGACAGGGTGCGAAAGGCATTGATAGACCATCAAGTCTACCCAGCCATCCTATGGAACATACCTGCTCCTACCGATGGGGAGATCTTCCATTTTTCTCGCGGAATGCTGTCCATCCATTGCGATGGCAGGTATTCGACGGACGACATACTTCAACTGAAATCCATCATAGAATCTATTTTATAGCCTATGATCAAGTTATATGACTTGTCTCATTCAGGTGAGTGGGACGACATCGTAAGCACTTTTCCCAATTACGATGTCTATTATCTCAGCGGTTATGTGAAGGCTTTCCATCTCCATGGCGACGGAGAGCCTTTTCTCCTTTATTATGAAAGCCAGAGCCTGCGTGCCATCTATGTGTATATGAAAAGGCCTACGGCTATCGATGGTATTTATGATTCCGTAACGCCTTACGGCTATGGCGGTGTGCTGTTCGAGGGCGACACCTCTGAGGACAACCTCAAGGCTTTTTGGAAGGCCTATCTTGATGAGATGGCCAAGGAGCATATCGTGGACAACTTTGTGCGCTACCATCCCGTACTACAGAACGCTGTGCCGATGAAGCCCATCTCCAACGTGATAGACCTAGGGAAGACCATCGCAATGGACTTGTCATCGCCCGAAACCATCTGGGAAAACATACACAGCAAGAACCGCAACATGATTCGCAAGGCCGAGAAGAACGGCATCGTCATCGAGCATGGCCAAGGCATGGAGTTGTTCGATGAATTCATCAAAATCTACAACGCCACCATGGACAAGGACCATGCTGAGGAATACTATTACTTCAAACGCCCGTTTTACGAGTCCATCCATAACGACCTGCGCAACAACTACGAGATGTTCTACGCTAAGTTGGAAGACAAAATCATAGCCATGAGTATCATGATTTTCGCCAACGGCAGGATGAACTACCACCTGAGTGGCTCCGACATCGAATACCGCAACCTCGCCCCGTCCAACCTCTTGCTCTACAAGGCCGCCCTTTGGGGCTGTGAGCAAGGCTTCAAGACCTTCCACCTGGGTGGCGGCGTAGGTAGCGGCGAGGACAACCTCTACAAGTTCAAGGCAGCTTTCAATAAGGTGTCCGATTACCAGTTCTCCATTGGAAAGCAAATATTCGACCAGGTGAAATATGATGAATTGGTGAGGATACGGAGAGAGTCGGATCCGGGGTTTGATGGGACGTCGAGTTATTTCCCGGTGTATAGGGCTTGAGGATTTGGGAAATAAATCTAAAGCAAATCTATCGTAAATCTTTGCTTCGCCACAATACGGAAAGATGTTCGCTAAGAATGATTATTTGGTGGAGATAAAGTAAATGATAATCCTCGCCCCCGTCCGTTGGACGCAAAGCGTGCAGCACATGCTCGCCGACGGCATGACGGAGTTCGTGGAGTGCGGGCCAGGGCAGGTGCTTACGGGGCTGGTGGGGAGGATGATGAAGGGGTAGGGGAATTTAAGAAGCAAATCTTTCGTAAATCTAAAACAAATAATTAGCGGCCTGTCCTTATCGGACGGCCTTGTTTAGTTGAGAGTTGAGAGTGTAGAGTTGAGAGTCAGTTGGGAGTGTAGAGTTGAGGGTTGTGGGCATTCATCTGTTAGGTCTAGGAAACTTTGAACGTTAATTGTCGTGTAATTAGCCGTATAATTGGCCATTAAAAAAATTAATGGACAATTCGTGGTCAATTAACGGTAATTAATGTTGAAATATGAACACGGAGGTTGTTTTGAACACGGATTGGCACGGATTGAACGGATGAGGTAATAGGGAAACAAATCTTACGTAAATCTAATTGAAATAGTCGGCGGCCTGTCCTAATCGGACGGCCTTCTGGCGTGTTTAGAGTTGAGAGTGTAGTGTTTAGAGTCTGTAGTAAGTGTAGAGTTGAGGGTTGGAACCTTGCGGCGGTGGTAAAATTTGTGTAATTTTGCAAATCGATAAATAATAGAAACAGATTATGTGCACAGTAACAATTGATATTGACGAGAAAACGCTTCGCGATGTGAATCCCAATCTTTCCGACATTGCTGCCATCCGCGAATGGGTGCAGCAGTTGATAGACTGCCGTATACAGGAGATGGTGGAAGAGGACGACGAGACAATTAGTGTTGAGGAGGCTCGTGAAATGACTCTGAAAGCGGTTAGGGAGGAATACGCTCGGGTATGAAATATATTATTAGGAAGCGGTGTGCCCAAAAGATAACCTCATTCTATCGTAATGTCTCTATGAAGTACAAACACACCTATTCACTGGAGCTGATGGAAAAGAATGTGAATGATGCCTATGACTCCATCTTTCGGATTGAGAGTTCGCTAATGAGGCGAAAGCCAACTATTTCCCGCTGGAAAGGCTATCACATGGCTAACACCGACAAATGGTACTTTGCCTACACTTTCGATGGCGAAACTGTTACTATAGTGGATGCCTGTCATGCGCAGAATATGCATGAGAAGTGATAGAGGGAAGCAAATCTAAAGCAAATCTAACATAAATCTTTGCTTCGCCTCATCTTTGATTGCGGCGGAGCGTTATATGGGTTAAATCTTTCGGCGGCTGGTCTTTATTGGACGGCCTTGTTTAGTTGAGAGTTGAGAGTGTAGTGTTTAGAGTCTGTAGTAAGTGTAGAGTTGAGGGTTGTGGGCATGCATCTGTTAGGTCTAGGAAACTTTGAACGTTAATTGTCGTGTAATTATCCGTATAATTGATCATTAAATAATTAATGGACAATTCGTGGTCAATTAACGGTAATTAATGTTGAATTATGAACACGGAATTCTTTTGAACACGGATTGGCACGGATTGAACGGATGAGGTAATAGGGAAACAAATCTTACGTAAATCTAATTGAAATAGTCGGCGGCCTGTCCTAATCGGAGGGCCGCTGTTTGGAAAAGAAGCAACTATTGGCAAGTTAAAGGGCTTGCGCCTGATGGGTCTGGGCAACCCGAATGACATTGGTTAGAAACAAATCTGACATAAATCTAGAATAAATGTTGAGCGGCTGGTCCTTATTGGACGGCCGCCGTTGGGAAAAGAAGACGGCTTGGCTGATTGGCTAGGCCGACATCATCGGACCCATCGCACAAAGCGGGCGCGGTTAGTGAGCCCTGAGTTTATCGAAGGGTCGAACCATCCCCGCCCATCATTTCGGACTTGTTCCGCAATCGGCCAGGCCCACGCACCCAGCCCAGTGGAGGGTGGGAGGAGCCGGGGTGGAAAAGAGGAGGTGTTATCTTGCGGGGCTTTGGTTTTTTGTATAATTTTGCAGCAAATAATAATTACTATGTGCACAAGAACGATTAAAATCAACGATACGCTGATAGAACAGGTGAGACCTATCTTTCCTGATGATGAGGCGTTGCAAACCTGGTTGGAACAGCAGTTGGAAGCGGCTCTTATCCGGTTTGCTACGGAAAAATGCCCCACCCCACCTTGCTCCTACACCGACGATGAAATGTATGCCATCGTAAAGCAGCGTCTACAAAGCCTTGAAGACGGTACCGCCAAGCTCATTGATGGTGATGAAGTGTTCGCACAAATCCAATCCCGTTATGGCTTTAAGGCATAAATGGCTCGATGAAGCACAGACTGAATTTGGCGAAACCATTGATTATGTGTTTTGCGAGTTTGGAGAACGAGTGGCCGAAGGCGTGTATGCTGAGTCAAAAGATTGTGTCCAAAGGTTGACACAGTTTCCTGAGATGGGAATGCGGTATAAGGATCTTCTCTTTAAAGGAAACAAAGTGAGGATTTTTCGGATGCGGAATTCGTCAATCATTTATTGTCACGATAATGAAACGATTTTCGTGCTTTCTTTTTGGAATAATCGGTGTGATGATTCTAGAATTGAGGAAGTGTTGGCAGAACGTGAATGATTGATGCTCGCCGACGGCATGACGGAGTTCGTGGAGTGCGGGCCGGGGCAGGTGCTTACGGGGTTGGTGGGGAGGATGATGAAGGGGTAGATTAAGGGAAGCAAATCTTACGTAAATCTTTTTTGTTTTAAAGGCGGCCTGTCCTAATCGGACGGCCGCTTTTTTGTGCCTTCTTGAAGGAAATCCGATACGATACGACAATATCATATAAAATGATGTTTTAAATAAGAAAAACTTTTATTTTTGTACCCTGAATCCACATCAAGCGAATTGATACATCTAATATGCAAATCGGTTTGCTTGTAAAAAAATGAAAACCAGCCATTTGTCACCACGGAATGTGACTGACGAGGCGGAGCTGTGAAGAGGAGTAAAGAAGCAAGTCTTTTTTGTTCCTTCTCCTTGATGAGAAGGAACCGAAGAATCAAGGCCGACATCATCGGACCCCTCACACAAAGCGGGCGCTTCCCCGCCCATCATTGCGGACTTGTTCCGCAATCGGCCGTGGCCCACGCACCCAGCCCGGTGGAGGGTGGGAGGAGCCCGGGTGGAAAAGAGGTGGCGTTATCTTGCGAGACTTAAGGAGGCAGAGATTGATCATTCAGTATTATCTGATGCAGAGAAAGTGGGATTAAATAGGCAATGGAGACACTATCTTGATAGCTATACTCAAGGCCTCAAAGATGAATTGCGGAAAGAGGGTAGGATGGTCGAGATGCCCTGATGTGTGGCGTGTAATAACAGATTCAATATGAACAATGTGCGATATACCAACAGTGTTACTATAAACAACACTGTGTTTCAGTATAAAGTAGATAGCTCAGGCTTGGTATGGATTGTTGATCCCAAAACTGGCACAGAAATATCCGTTGGTCAAAATAGACCGGTTCGTAATGAGCAAGATGCCAAAGAAGCGGCAATTGATATTATTACTACTTCGGGTTTGTTTGTGGATTACTTATAAAAAAGAATTTAGTGGCTATAATTTGCCATAGTCATTAAGAAAGCGATACTAGAGTCCTCAAAGACCATGCTGCTCGCTTGTACGATTCTTCACACGCATATTTTGCGCAAATGTGTGATGTGTTGGTTTCAAATGATAGGAGAATGAGAATAAAGTCGGAAGCGGTTTATTCGTATTTGGGAATAGAGACCAAGGTAGTTACGGCAGACGAATTCTTGGGTATTAAATAGTTATTGTATTTTGAGTGGGTGATAAAGTGAACTAAGGTAGAGGCCATTACGATTATTTGAAAACTAATGAATCAAATATTAGAAATTCATGAGCGAGATAAATAATAAATATTTGTCTGAGCTTTCGCTGCTCAAAGAATCTGAAGACCACATAGAATTCAAGGAAGCAAAGCGGAAATTTAATTTCGATGGAGGTGATCGTCGAGACCCTAAAGACCGCAGGCATTGTATCCTTGGATATGTGGCTGCTTTGGCAAACGAACAAGGTGGAAGGTTGGTGTTTGGTATGATGGATAAACGACCGCATAATGTCGTAGGAACAAGTTTTGAAGAGGGGAATCTTGGGGCTTTAGAAGATGCGATATATGAACGGATGAAGATCCGCGTAAGGATTGAAGAGATGTTTGAACCCTCAGTATCTGCGGCAGATAAGAAGCGCGTTATCATTTTCAATGTTCCTTCGCGACCCGTAGGGAAGATGCTCAAGTTTGAAGGTGTTCCTCTGATGCGAACGGGAGAAAGTCTTCGCGAAATGTCAGATGAAGAAATCTTCAAAATCTTGTCAGAACAAGAGCCAGACTTTTCGGCAAAAATTTGCGAGGGACTAACAATAGAAGACCTTGATTCACAAGCTATCCAGGTAATGAAGCAAAAATATGCCGAGAAAAACGAGAATCCTGGTTTTGAGGCTATTTCGGACGAACAAGCTTTGAGTGATTTGGATTTGCTGGAAAAAGGTAAGCTGAATTATGCCGCATTGGTACTGTTGGGCAAGTCGAAAACCATAAAAAAGTATATGCCGCAAAACAACGTGGTAATAGAATATAGGAATGACCCTGCAAGCATTCAGTATGATGATCGAGTTGAAATTCAACAACCATTATTTCTGGCTATTGATAGCATATGGGCATACATTAATCAGCCAACCCTTAATCCCCAAGTTCATATAAGTGAAGACGCATACATCTTTGACATAAAGCTATTCAACAAAGAGACGGTTAGAGAGGCCATACTGAATGCTATCGCACATAGGTCGATGATAGTGCAGAATGATGTTGTTATCAAATTGAGTCCCAATGAAATGACCATTACCAATGCTGGCGGATTCCCGATAGGTGTTGACAAGAGAAATGTACTTACCGTGAATAGTACTCCGCGAAGCAAACGATTGGCAGAGGTGCTGCAGAAAACAGGTTTAGTTGAGAAATCAGGGCAGGGCGTTGACAAGATGTTCACCAATTGTATTATGGAAGCCAAGCCGCTTCCCGACTTTTCTGCTACGGATAATTATCAAGTAAGTCTTACTCTTCGTACCGAAATTAAAAGTGTACCATTTTTGGTTTATATCAGGCAAGAACAAGCTAAACGCCCACAACATCATAAGCTGAATGTGTTTCAGCTGATAGCCATTTATAATGTATGTTTTGATGATGGATTGGATGTCCCGATGGCGACGATAGATACTCTTTTGTCCGAGGGAATATTGCAGAAGTCCAAGTCTGGCAAGATTTCTATGTCGAAGGAGTATAAAAAGATAGCCTCGGAGATTGGTGTGAATAGGAACAATGATGATAAGGTAAATGATAAGGTAAATGACAAGGTAAATGACAAGGTAAATGACAAGGTAAATGACAAGGTAAATGACACTTATTTGATAATCAAAGACAATCCAGGCATTCAACGCAAGGGAATTTCTGATTTTTCAAGCAAGAGCCTTTCCACGATAGATCGTCATATAGCCATCCTTGTGAAGAGTGGTTTAGTAGAACACAGGGGCTCTGACAAAACAGGTGGCTATTATGCCAAGTAGTAAAAGGAGAAATGAAGGTGTCACGACACCCGCGACCCGCAAGACATAGCGGTGGAGTATAACGACACGGTCATCTATCCCGACAAGGTGAGGTTGAATTGCTATTATTATCGGAATTATTCGTTCTGGAAGGACATAAAGATGATTTTTTGCACGGTGCTGGGGAAGAAGATGGAGTATGCCGGGGAGAGGATTTAGTTTTGTTCCTTCTCCTTGATGAGAAAGGACCAAAGAATCTAGGCCGACATCAACGGTCCCCTCGCACAAAGCGGGCGCTTCCCCGCCATGTCGGCCATTACCCGCGCACCCAGCCCGGTCTGGAGTAGGCGTTCCTGGGTTGTCAGAGCTATAAGATCGTAGATTTCGATATAGCCAAAGGACTTCAACTGCTGTCGGCAGCTTTTGCCCTTATAGTTATGGGCGGGAGTGTATTTTCCGAAGGCCATCTTGCAATGGCTAAAAGGCGAAAAGGTTGACCCGAAGATGTTGCAGCCTGAATATGGCAGGATGTTTGCTAAGAATGATTGGTTGATGGAGATAAAGTGATTGTTAAGATTATTGAAGAGCTTTTTGGGAAGTGTTTGGCGGTTTTTGGAGTTTATGTTTTTGGTGGAGGGGATGTAAGCAAAGACCTGGGGACAGAGGGACAGGGTTGTACGCCAAAGAATCGGGCACTGTGCTGATGGAAAGTGAGAACGGGAAGTAAGGTCCGATGGGAGAAGAAGGCGAATTGAGCTTGTTAGTTTTGTAATTGATTTCAATAAGATCGCTCACAAGGCGAAGTATAAATAGAGATAAACTGAAGCTTTCACCATATGGCTTTAATAGAAATTAATAAAGAGCATGAACGCTACCAAGCACTAATGGATGCGTTTTCAGACCAAGTATTTAGAAATGAGTTGGAGGAGGTTAAGTACACGCTGAACGGATGGCTGGAAGAATGGATGAAAAAGATGCCTCCATTAGATAACCGCATAGGTAATGTTTTCTCTATTGAGTCACGTGTGAAAGGAGTTCATACATTTGAAGAAAAACTCTATAGAAAGAATTACATACAGACATGGGATGTGTTTACGGATAAAATTGAGAACCAAGCATATATAAAGCGGGTGCTAACAGACTTGATAGGGCTGAGGATCAATTGTCATTTCGTAGCTTACGAGAGTATAATATATGATTATCTGAACAGCACATGTGAAGCGCAAAAGCGAAATGGCTTTGAATTTAATTTCGATGAGAACACAACACAGAAGAATGGTAATAAAATATACAAATTCTCTGGCGTTTATCAAGGAGCATATCACTTTGAAGTTCAGATAAAGTCTATTGTCCACAATGTTTGGGGTGAGGTGGAACATAAAACGGTCTATAAGAATCCTGTATATGATGGTTACATAGAAAAGAAACGTCAAATATCGTCAACGCTTCATGACACGATGATGGCTTCGGATAAAGAGTTGTACACGTTGTTTAATATGAAGGAAACGGAAACGCAACTCATCCAGTCATTATTTTTCTGTGAAACAAATGAGCAGGTGGCAGAGATATGTAAAACAAATGTCTTAGGTGTTCATTATAATTCGTACTTCCTAGCATTCCCCAAACTTGATGATATAAAGCGATACATTGTTTGTAAGTTATCTGATACCACTTTTGAGAAGATATTGGTTCCGGTAGAATCAAGTGAGTTCTATGATGCACTAAAGGAAGAAGTCAAGAAAGCATTTCCTAAGTTTTATCTGTTTTGCCTATTTAATATCGACTCGATACTCCATGAACAAAAGTCGTATGATGATTTTTTGGTGTATTTCCTGCAACAAGTTGTAAAAGTGGAGAGGGATGAGTTTGATCAGGAAATGGAAAAGGTCTTTGAGGAGGATGAGGATGCTGTGGAAGTTGATTCACAACAAGATATTATCAATGACTGCCTTAATCGTGTTGATGAAATACTCGGTGGATGCAGAATTAAATAAGTTGTTATGAGAATATTACAGTTGGTCCAGAACGGAAATGAGATAGTTTTAACCACAAGGACTATAGAGTGGTTAACGCATAATACAGATGTATGTGTTTTTGATCCTGTCAGTTTTAATGGCTACCAGCGTCAGATTGATGAGAAGCATTGTGAGAAGATAGTAACCTATCTGAAAAGCTCCGACTTCTTGCCGAGTTCTGTTATCTGTGCCTGTGATGACTATATTGATGATGGACGTCTTCGCATTGTTGACGGGCAGCATCGCGTTTATGCTTTTAAGATGCTTGAAAGGGGTTTTCCTGAAAGGTATGCCGCGATATGCAAAACAGAGATTCCGGTTGTAGTACTGGTTGGGGTACCATTAGCAACAGAAATACAAACTTTCATTACTATCAACAAAACCTCAAAAAAGGTTGATACTTCTTTGGCATTTGTGTTGAAAAACAAACTCAGCAAAGAAGGCGACGATATGGTAATGCCCAGGGCAGAGTATATTTCAGTCGAGGTAGCTCAAAAGCTGAATGATGACGAGAGTAATAAAATGTGGACCAACAGGATACTCTATGAGGGTAACATTAAGAAGTCGAATTGCTACATTAGTCTGAATGCCTTTGTCAGAGCTACCCGTATTTTAGTGAATACGCTTAACCAGAGAGGTTACATTAATCTGGCATGGGATGCGGAAACGAAAAGAGAATACGTCGACGAAACAGCTAATAAGACATGCAATCTGATTCGCCACATCTGGTGTTGTGTATACCTTAAATGGCCAGAGATGGAAGAGACCTCTTTTGAAGACAGGCAGATTCTACAAGGCTCAATAGGGTACACTGCGATAACGAGAACTCTGGTAAAGTTGATTAAGGAAAATAGTATTTGGGCAGGAGAAGTTGAATCATTTATCAAGAAAACGATTCTTTCATTTAATGTGCCTTATGAGCAGTGGACAAAAAAGGGATCTTTTTCAAAGTATTCATCTGAGTCAGGGTATAGACTTGTTTCGGATACACTGATAGAAAGCATCAAGCAATAATATGATCTGTCACGACTCAAGATGAACGTTAGCTTATTAGATATGATGAAGTAAAGAGCTGCATTGAGCGAGAGCGGAGAAATCCATCTAAGTATTACCCAGAAGAGTGACTTATAATATAAAGAGAGGAAGAAAGTTGATGAATACAGGGAAAATAAATCCAAATTCAATTCTTAGAAAGACCTCGTAGTATTAAACAAATAGCTATGGCAGACATAAACGACATTAAATACTATCCAGACCGGTTCTATATCAGGGTTAATGGCTGTAATATGAACGGGCTGTTTTCTCCCAAGGATGATTTCACCTTATCTCTGGACCAAGCTGTCTTTATTCATGAGTATTATCATTATCTGACTAATATCACAACCTTCCAGGGTGTACGTTCTTTCTTTGCGGCATTTTGTGATATGATGAAAATCGTAGTCAATCTTACAAATAGTGGAGGATTGGCTTCTTTCCCGATAGAAAAAAACACCTTGCCAAGTTGCGCCTATCTTACTCAATACTGGCGAGATGAGAAAGAAATATTCAAAGAGGATGATATTGACAAAAGACTGGCAGAAGAGACTGAAAATGCGCCCTCGCATAGATTCGAGATAAAAGGGATAGAGAAAGAAACAGGCAAGCCATATTCTGTTGTCGTTGATGGAAAGGAAATAAAGGGATGTAGAGAGTATCTCACGATAGACATCGAAGGATTACAACAAACAACGAATTTCCATCTTTCAATAGGAGCACTTGATGAATTTTTGAGTGCATCGATAGACGAATTCATTTGGGAGAACAATCTTGCTGATAATAGACAAGTATTCAATAAGCGCTATTTTTATCCATACTTAACGTTTGATGCTATACTTGAATACCTTGGCCTGAATTTGGGATGCCGTTCCAAAATATTGATAGCTTATTATGCTCTTCATTCAAAGAATCCGGCGGTTGCTTTTTATGACATGCTTCAGCAAGTGAAAAAGGATGGATACGACGCCATTGAACAGAATCCTGCTGAATATATGGAGAAGCATTTTTCCATATTCGTAGGCTACGATTGTTTGATTAATGAAATAGATAAATTCATAGAAGAGGCAAAAGCACAAAAAAGAGTACTTACGGCTCATCTCCTTGCTTATTACCAAGACAGATTCATTACTGCTACAGCTTTTCTAAAAAAAGATCCATTGTTCTTTGTATGTCCATTCTTGATAGATAATTTAAATGATGAGAGGAATAGGCAAGACTTTTGGATAGGTTTTATCAGAATAAAAACTTGTTTTCCCGAGCCACTTATGATTCAAGGAAAAGACTTTATCACAACAAGACCCTCAGAGTATGGAGCGGACTTGACAGTACTTGTTCTCGCCATTTATGAAATCATGGAGAGCTTGGAGAAGAATCAAGTGGCAAAGCGATTAGACCATTATAAAAACAAATATGACTTCCCAGACGGAGTGGAAAACTTTGAAGACGTTTCTGCATTCAATGATCCACCGCTTACATCCTATTGGCATAAGGCGTTGAATGAGTTAGGATTGTACCAGTTTTATAGGGATAATGTGAAATAGCTTGTAAATAAACCAAAACGATTTTTCATTTATAGATAAATACAGAAAAAAAGAGTTGGTAAGATATCTTTCTCATCTTCATTTGTTTCCTCAGAACTCATCGAATGTTCTGGAATTGTCTATGCTTTTGTATAATGTGTTAGGCGAGAAAGATGGTAGACCACACCTGTTCATCTCAAAGTTTCTTAGGGAGATAGAGCGTTATTACCCTATATCAATATCAATCATCGGTTTTTTTAAGTATTAAATGCAATTGTTATGGAACAAGTAAACTTGACTTCTCTTATTGAAACGGGTAGGAATATCCAAAAAGGGTTGCAATACATTGAAGCGGGTTCTTATGTCATCAGGACTTATGCGGAATACAGATTGGCCGATAAAGATATTTATTATACATGGAAAGAATACGTAATACGGTTTCTGCAATTGTATAGTAAAGAGGATGTGACCCGATTCAGTCAATATGCTGACCTGTTTGAGAAACATCATGACCCTCGCTATATTTCAAATATGATAGGAATATTGGAGGCATGTAAGGCGATCCCATCAAAACAAATGGAAGCACTTCAAGAGGCTGATTCTAGAGAAGCCGAAATGAATGTTGTTCTTGGATTGGAGCAGAATTATTTAGAAATCCTAAAAATAGGTGAGAATACTGTCAACACAAGAGTGGCCATAGACACCTTTCACAAATGGCATGCGGCAGCCAGTGTGTTATTTGACAAGTGGTTTTACCCAACCGATGAGGACTGGATAAAATTTCAAGATATTGAAAGTATGGGTAACGGATATACACTCAAAAGCGAATACAACAAAATCTATACTCCATATAAAAAACTGATGGCCAGACTTAAAGATGGTCGAAACATCAGAATGATTCATGCAAATCCCGTTTCAACACAACAATTAAAGAAAAACATATTGACAAAAATCAGTATATTTATAAGCTATTCCCATTCTGACAAAAAATGGCTAGAGCGATTGCAAAAACATCTCAAAGTGTTGTCGAAGCATTTTGAACTTATTGAGTATTGGGATGACACAAAGATAAAAGGCGGTGACAAATGGAAAAAAGAGATAGAAGAAGCTATCTCTAGAGCTAATGTGGCCATACTTCTGGTTTCAACAGATTTTCTATCTTCCGATTTCATCACTACAGACGAACTTCCCCCGTTACTCAGAAAAGCTGAAGAAGAAGGAACTAGAATTCTTCCTTTGATTGTGGCCCCTTGTGCTTTCACATTGTCAGAGATTAGCGTTTTTCAAGCGGTCAATAGTCCAGAAAAGACATTGGCTGATTTGGTTCCAGATGATGCGGCAATAGATAGGGCATATTTAGAGGTGATAAAAAACATCCAGGAATTGTTATAATGCTTCCGAAACTGCTCAACTTATAGTGTAATATGACATATTTGTAATAAAACATCTATAGAAATATTATCAAAGTAGACAATGAAGGTTGCGACAAAGCTTCATGTACATAGAAGAGTATCATCATGTCAGCAAAAGTAAAACATTTTGGACATTGCATCATTTGTCATCAAGATAATGTAGAATTATCTGACGAACATATCATACCAGAAGCGATAGGTGGCTATTATCATTGTTATAAGATTTGCAACAATTGTAATCCTAAAATGGGATCAATGGTTGATAAATACTTATTGGATCACTTCTTAATCAAGGCGGCGCGTCATGAACACAAATTACGCGGTTATAGTAATACCATTCCCAATCCACTTACTGGGGATGCCTATCTTGAAACCGGTGAAAAGGTTCGGGTTGAAGACGAAGGCGGTTTGTTAAAGCCTAGGATTTTGCCCCAAACAAGTCATACGGAATCTAATCCGAATGAAATGCATATTACCATTGATGCTCGTGATGAGAATCAAATCCCACAGATTCAAAACAAATTGTTGAAAAAAGCCGGTTTTGCAGAAGGGAATTATAAAATCGAAAGCAATCGCGTGGTTCATATCATTGAGAATCCTTTGGTCCATGCTCAAATTGGTTTTGATTTAAAGAATTATAAAATCGGTCTTCTGAAAATAGCCTATGAGTTTTGTGTCGAGCTGTTTCCTGATTATGAAGTGGATGGGAAAGGACGGGATTATTCGAAGATACTACATGAGGGAAGTCTAGACAGACTTGACGAAGTTGTTTTTGTAAACAATGGGTTAAACAACGATCCTTTTAGCGTTTTGTTGTCGCAGTTTATTGATTATTCTAATCGAAAACGCCATCTGATTTTGTTTTATAATTATGATAACAAACTGTATTGTATGGTTAAGTTATTTGATAAATTCTGTCAAATTATCCAAATGTCGGATTCACAATACGGGAATAATGATATTGTAAAGATTATTGTAAATGATTTTGAAAAGCGTCGTTGTGAAATGTTCACTTTGGAAGAGCTAATAGACAAGACTTGTCATGATTTTTCTACAAGTTACATTTTTGATGATGATGGAATGACGGTATTATCAAATAGTTCTAAAGAGGGGAAGGTTGGTTTTTACGCCAATGTTTATGGCGATAATATAGTCTATGATTCAAACGGGAAGCCTGTTATGACGCAAGAAATGTTAATAAACAACCTTGATGATGGTGATATTTTGGACACGACACCCACAGACGGAAGCTACAAAACCATCTATCAAATACCACCTGGTCATTATTTGATGTTGGCCCCTACAAATCAATTAATTCAATTGAAAGAGATAGTTGATGTGTCAAATCACGATAAATATTAAGAATCAAAGATATACTAAGGCGGATGGAGATAGAAAGAATCTTTCTAAAAGAATACAATAAGGAGCATTACAAGTTTTTCAAATTGTATGAAAATACGTACAGATTTTGTAACCAATAGCAGTTCCGTCAGTTATATTATCATGATGGACCTGGACATTCTTGACGGCTTTCTTAGGATGGAAGAATCGTTTCAGAGCGATTCGGAACCAGTAATCATGGCTAGAGCTATCAGGGAATTTATGCTTGAAAAGGGTACCGTGTCATACATTGAGGATCATGAAGTCTATACCTATCTCATGGAGTTTAGGGATGATGACGACGAAGCTTATTCAAAGGAGATGCTACAAGCGAATGACATGAATACAGATGTTTCCACCATGACGGAGAAAGAATTGTTCAATTATCTTAGGGGAGAATATCTATTGGGTAGAAGACTGTCTGGCATAATGCAAGGATTGTCAGCTATTCAAGTAGAATCCTATTAAAATATGCTGGCTCGACATATTGGAGATTACCATTTCTTGGCAGATCCTGAAACTGGAACAACGTTCCGATGGGGAAAAACGTTTGACGATAACCCTTTGTTTGCCCCTGTTCCTGAGTTGGCAGATATATCAATCAGCAACAGGTGTACGAAGGGTTGCTCTTTCTGCTATAAGGATAGTACTCCTGACGGAAAGATGATGACTGTTGATGAATACTGCCAAGTTTTGGATAGTATGAGTTCTCCAGAAAATGGTACAGTATTCCAAGTAGCTATAGGTGGAGGGGAGCCATTAGAACATCCTGATTTTTTGGAGATAGTTGAAGAAACTGCAAACCGGGGCATTGTTCTAAATTTTACGACCAACGGTAGGCTGTTAACACCTGATGTTTTTACTGCCATAAGAGGTAAAGTAGGAGCGGTGGCTATTTCTGCTGCAAGTATTATAGATTTGAAACATATTATACCATTATTAGAAGACTCCAATGGGATTAAAGTCAATCTACATTATATCCTTTCTAATGATTCCATTCAAGAAGCTATAGATATGGTAAATGGAGAATATAACAATCAGCTTTCTGGAATTAATGCTGTAGTGTTCTTGACTTATAAACCCGCTGGGCGTGGAGCAGACAATGCTGTGTTGAGGAAGGGAACACAAACTGATATATTTATCAAAGCGATAAAATCGCCCAAGATTTCGTGTAAAATTGGATTTGACGCTTGCTTCGTACCAATGTTGATGCGGAATCATGCAGTGAGAAAGGATTTGGTGGATGTCTGCGAAGGCGGTTTCTTCTCTGTTTATATTGATGAGTATATGAGAGTTTCCCCTTGTTCATTTTCTGGCGGAAAAGATTCTTACTCTTTGATAGAATATGGTTTTTATGATATTTGGCTAAATAAACTACAATCCTATAGAGACAGGGTGAAGAAAAATGATTGCCATAATGATTGTACTGTCCATGACCTATGTAGAGGTGCTTGCCCTTATTATCCCAAAATAACCAATTGCTACGAGTGATGATAGAGATTGATTGGAATCAATTGAAAAAGAATAGCGACTCGAAGGAAATCTCTTTTGAGAAATTCTGTTTTCAAGTGGCAGTTGCTAAGTTTAGGGACTATGGGAAATTCACTTATCCCTACAACATGAGCGGGTCTGAATTCTATTTGGAATTAACCCAGCCATTGGTCTATGAAGGATTATCCTTTCCTATTGGTTCGGTAATTTGTTGGCAGGCTAAGTTTTGGGTAAATCAAAATGATTTGGAGAACACGTCTCTTACAAAGACAAGAAGGAAAGCGCTGATAGATGGCTTTAAGGACACGGCTGTTTCACATCCCCAGATGGTCCTATGGATTGTCTGCACGCCTGGCATGGTGAAGGAGAAGATCTATAATGACTTGAAAAGTGAACTTGCAGTCATTAATCCCAATATCGAAATCACACATTGGCATAAAAGTGTGTTTGAAAGTATTTTCTTGGAGGATGAATCTAAGTACAAGGGAATAACTGCATTTTTCTTTGGAAAGTATTATATTAATAATGAAACGCTTACAAGATTATCACGTGCAACTATAGATGCTCTTAGGCAAAAATATGATGTCGAGTTACACACAGAAACGTCTTTCGAAAGGCAGTTGATGAGTATGGTGGATGCCAAAACCGCTAATAAGGTATTGAGAGAAAGACTACACGCATTAGCTGAGAGATTAGAGCATTACGAAAAACAATGGACAAGTGAGGCTAGGAAGGCACGTCGCTCTGAAACCTTTCCTGAGAATGTTCTGGCAGCCTTTGAGGAATATGAGTCATACCTTCTGACTTTAGGCAAACACTTATGCACTATTGACCAAGAAGACGGTCTTGACGCAATGGTTTACAAAGGAGAAAAGATTCTTCGGGAATCGATTAGGAGATTTGAGGAAATTGCCGATAAACTGACGGATGTAACTGAGGCTGAAGAAGAATTTGTAGACTCTTATCTTTTCAAAAACTATGCTGAAGACATTATTATCATCAAAGACATCATATACAGCGGAAAAGAAAGGAGGTTTCGTTCGCTAGAGTATGCTATCGACTTACGCATTAGCGATTATTTCCCTGTTTTCGCTCAGGCAGGTTATGGGAAAACTCATTTTGCTTGTGCCGTTGCTAATAAACTATTAAAAGAGGATTTGCCTGTATTGCTCTTAACAGGGAACAGATTCAAACATTATTCTCGTCCACAAGAAGCTTTTATTAAGCTATTTGAGGTTGAAGGGAAACTGACTTTTGACGAGTTATTGGGTGCTTTGGACAGTTTGGCGGCTTGTTATCCCGGTGCCAGAATGCCTATTATTATTGATGGTCTCAATGAGAGTTTTCCAAGTGATACGATATGGAAAGAAGAACTTCCTCTCATGATAAGTGCTATTAATAACACTGAGCATTTGTTTCTTGTAACTACATGTAGAGAAAAAACAGATTATATTCAGCGTATCTATGGGTTGACCAATTACAGTGATGTTGATAATAACATTTTACTGGAAGGAATAGAGGACATCAATCTGGCGGAGACCGTTAGAAAGTATTATACAAAATATAACATCACCAATGCTCACATCGTAAACAAACTCCCATTTAAAAATCCTCTGCTACTGAAAATTTTCTGTGAAACCAAGAAAGGAACCAATGGTCTTGTTGTCAATGATTATTCACTGGCGGAATGCATGAAGGATTATTCCAATCAATTGGTTGACAACATAGCAAAGGTTGAAGGTGTTATAGATAAATCTGTAAAACACGATTTAAAAAAAGGTCTTCTTGCAATGGGTCAGCTTCTTTGGGAAAGGAATAGCAGGACACTAAATTATTGGGATGATTTCAGAGCTATATTTAACGGGAAGACAGAGGATTTAATAGAAGAAGGTATCTGCTTCCAGATAGATTTGAAACAAGATGACAGCGAAGTTAAGTTTACATACGACCTGATGGCTGGTTATCATATTGCCGATTATCTTCTTTCCTGTTCTAAAAACATCCCAGAACTTGAAAAGCTGCTTCATACTCCTGTCGTTTACAACAAACTCTATGGCAATAGCGATGAACTCCATACATTAAGTGAGGATATCATCAAGTCGCTGGTTTATTTGGTTGCGGAAAGAGATGGTAAGGACTTGTTTGATTTGGTACCAGAAGATGCAGCTCTTTCTAAGATTTTGGGTAATTTGGACTTTATCTGTGGTAGTGAAAGAGGAAGAAAGTCACTTGAAAAACGTCTTGAGATTCCTTTGGGTACAGATTTGAAAAAGTCTATTTGTGAGTTGGTGAAAGAAAAAGTTCAAAAAGCTCAATCCGTATTTGGATTATCTTCCTTGTTACCAGCATTTATGCAAATGAATGCCGAAGAGTTCGATATGCTTTTTCATTCCATATTCCTTGACTATGGCGCAATGGAAGATGTAGTACAAGGCATTAGAAAACATTTGAAAGAAGATGTTATTGCTGATGATGCTTTGGCTACGGCTTTTCTTTTTTCAGGATCTTTTGTCCGAGAGAAAAGACAGGAACTTATCAGACAGATTACGTTCTATGCCGAGAATCACTTTGAACAGTATCTGCCCATTGCCGTATCTGCCTTAACGATGAGTGACCCTTTTATTCGAGAGGCAGTTTTTCTTTCAGCTGTTGGAGCGGCTGTCAGGTGTGGTCGAGAATGTGAAGTGGAGAAAGCAATAGCTTTATTGTCTGATAATTTGCGTGAGAATCCAACTACCCATATCGTTTTGCTTGATTTGCTCGAATCGCTGATGGAGTATGCAAAAGTTCATTATTCTTTAACCGTCGAAAAATCAGTTTTGTTTTTGGCAAAGAACGCGAAGTGGCCAAAGAAAAAAGAGAATTGGAAAAGTAGTGTGTACGAATATGATTTTGAAAAGTTCCACTTGCGACCTTATTCTATGTTACCTCACAAGAATAGTAGTCCATACACATCTGATGATTTGTGGTATATGATTGTAAAGAGAATGAAGGATAAAGATTTTCATGATGATGTTTATTCACAGCGAGAAAAAGAATTATCCGATAATCGTCGCTATTGGCAAGGTGCAGTATCCAAAATGGCTTGCAAACATAGAGACACTACGCAAAGGGAGTTGGTAGGTTGGTTGCTTTTGAATGGAATTATAGATCCCATATACAAAAACACCCTGCGTACTGATGAAATTGATATAGATCCTTCGTACCCAGCTTTTTCTCCATTAAAGAATCTGGATACAAAATCATATCTTTGCAGATATAAGGAAGATACGACCTCATGGCTTATGACTAATCCTTTAAGTCACTTTGAAAAGAAACTCTGCACTTCTTTACTCAGGTCTAAGCACAAATGGGTACTTTTAAGAGGTTATAATTCGCAAATTAACGAAGAGCAAGAGAAAGGTAGTCGTTTCTATTGGAGTTTGGTGTCGTGTTTGAATTGGAATAAGCTTAATAGTCATGTTGTTATGGATTTATGTGGTAATTATTCACATATGTACGCATTTGAGATAGGTTGGCGAGAAATGAAAACGACAGACGAAGATTATTTTAACCAGGAGTTAGGGATGCCCTTGTTAAATAAATATGAATTTTCTACTTGGGATAGCGAAAGAGACAAGGTACCTAACTTCTATTTTATTAATGAGGATATTTTTAAAGAATTAGGTTTGAATTTTTCTCTGAAAGAATTGTGTTATTATAAAGGGGAGGAAAGAGTTGTTGAGGTTTTCCAATCAACATCATCGCTGCTTTATTATATGCGTCAAGATGTACTTGAGGAGATTTTGGAAAAGTTTGATGTACATCTTGACTATAATATGTATGCGGAAAAATTTGACTTGAAAAAAGATATTGGTGATAATAGTTATAAAAGTTACAAGAAGATGATGAATTATGTTGATGTAAAAAATGGAGACAATTAATAAAGGAAAAGGAAAACGAAATGTTCGGGAAGACTGAAAATGAATATGGTTTTAGATTTATTGATAGACAAGAGAAGTGTTTCTTTGCGGATAATAAGGATATAAGTCAATCCTCCTGAAGTTGTATTGCCAAGCGAAAGACAATCCATCATTAAAGGACGATATTGAAAAATCAAGCTATCATTGTTGTGGTGAAAAGACATGGTATCTACGATTAGTATTTGGAAATGTGTATTTTTGCATCGTGAATAGATTGGAGAAGAAACATTATGAGTTTGAAACTGAATAGTATTGAATTGAAAGGCTATAAGTCGGTGAATTCAGGAGGACAGACTTTGCCCGTTAATGATGATGTCACTGTCTTGATTGGTGCCAATGGCGTTGGAAAAAGCAATATCGTTTCGTTTTTCCAATTGTTGAACTATTCTATGAGTGGTTCATTGCAGACTTATATTGGAGAGAATGGTTTTGCTGACGCTTTCCTGTATTATGGCTCAAAATATACTGATTGCATCAAAGCACGACTGCGCTTTTCTGATGAGGATAGCAACAACGAGTATGCTTTTAGGTTGGCGTATGCTGCGGGTGATTCGATGATATTCACGGAGGAGACCATCTCATTTATGAGGCAAGGACACAGTAAACCTTTTAAATTGACTTTGGAGGCTGGAAAAAAAGAATCACAGTTGTACGAGGCAAAAAAAAGTATCTATAAGGACACGGTACAAGTGTTTATTAATTTGCTCAAGAATTGCCGTTATTTCCAGTTTCATGACACCACCAAGGAAGCTAAAATACGAAAGAACGGATATATAGGTGACAACAAGTTTTTGCGCAGCAATGCGGGTAACCTGGCTGCATTCCTTTATGGCATCAAGCATCAACAAGGTGGTGAACCGTATTATCGGCGAATCGTGCGCTATATTCAACAAGTGATGCCTCAGTTTGGCGATTTCATCATGGAACCATCGGTGGTCAACAAAGACTATATCTCATTGGACTGGAGGGAAAAAGATAGTGATTTCATCTTTGGCGTGAACCAGTTTTCTGATGGGACCTTGAGGTTTATGGCTCTGGCTACCTTGTTGCTTCAACCGCCTAAGACTATGCCTTCTCTTATTGTCATCGACGAACCTGAGTTAGGGCTTCATCCTAAAGCAATTTCTCTTTTGGCAGGATTGATAAAGAAGGCTTCTGAAAACGCACAAATAGTGTTGGCTACCCAGTCACCCAATCTTCTTGATGAATTTGATGCTGACAAGGTTGTTGTCATTGAACGTGATGAGCAGCAACGGACTTCTGTATTCAAACAACTCAATAGCGAACAACTTAAGGAATGGGTGGAGGAGTATACAACGAGTGAACTTTGGGATAAAAACGTGATAGGAGGCCGGCCATGAAACGCCTACATGTGACTGCTGAAGGGCAAACGGAGGAATCGTTTGTCAACAATACATTGAAACCGTATCTGGCTAGTTACGGTGTGTATGCCGATGTGAGACGTGTGTTGACAGGTAGAAAGCACGGCAGAGATTTCAGAGGCGGAATGACCAATTACGCCAAGGCGAATAATGATATTGTACGTTGGCTTAAAGAAGAAAGCGATAATGATGATGTGGCTTTTACAACCATGTTCGATTATTATGCCTTGCCTGAAGACTTTCCAGGATTTGAAGCCGCTAAACATATAATA
>JAEEGG010001855.1_pt1 | contig 55906 bp, 54 predicted proteins | sample 9134161 | NCBI WGS metagenome assembly JAEEGG01 (sample SAMN16246543, study PRJNA631951) | gut metagenome | biome: gut microbiome; feature: rumen; material: CR-attached | host: Bos | place: Iran: Karaj | collected 2018-10 | reverse complement strand
TGTAGATGCCGACCGGGTTGCCCATCATGGTGCCCGAGCTGCCGATGTTCGTGGCGAGCACGGCGATCAGGATGTACGGGGTCGGGTTCAGTTTCAGGCGGTCGCACACCTGGAAGATCAGCGTGGAGATGAAGATGATGGACGTGACTTCATCGACGGCGCAGGCGAGCAGCGCGGACGCCACGCTCGTGACCGTGATGAACTTCATGCCGGACAGGTTCGGCATTTCCACGATCAGCTGCACGATCCACGTGAAGAAACCGAGGTCGCGCAGCGCGCCCACGATCACCATCATGCCGACCAGGAACAGGATCACTTCCAGCGAGGACGACTGCACGAAGTGGGGGATGTCCAGCGAGCCGGTGAAGATCAGGACCGCGAGGCCGAGGAACGCCAGCGCCAGACGGAACTTCCAGAAGAACAGCGTGCCCATGATGAGGCCGATGAACACGGCGCAGGCCACGGCCTGGTGCGATTCGAGCGCGTGGGAGAAGAAGCCGCCGAGGCCCACGGTCAGGCTCACGGCCAGCAGGATCATGAAACGCGAAACAAAGTATTTGACGGAAATGGAGGAGGATTCTTCCGACATGGTATCTGTAACCTTTCTTTAGTTATCTCGTATTCGTTGCGCCGCGGTCATTCCCAGAAGAACTTCGCGCAGAACTCGCGCAGGGAGACCAGACCGGCCAGACGGCCGTTCGCGTCCGTGATGATGAGCTGCGCCGTCTCCTGAGCCAGGAAGAGCTTCGCCAGCTGGATCGCCGGGACGTCTTCCGAAACCGGCTCGCCGAGCTCCTGCATGATGTCGGAGACGCGCGTGTCGCTGGCGCTCTTCAGCAGGTCGACGAACGGCTGGAAGCGGTAGATCGGGGAAAGGTTCTCCATCCAGAGGAGGTGTTCCGGCAGCGTGTAGGTCAGGATGTCCTTCAGCGACAGCACGCCGCGCAGGTCGCCCACGGAGTCGATCACCGGCAGGGACGCGCTCTGGGTGGTGGCGAAGATGTCGATCGCCTCGCGGATGGTGTCCGTCTCGTGAAGCGGGGTGAAGTCGGTGCGCATCACGTCCTTCGCGAGCAGGTATTCCGGCATTTTGATCCTGCCGGTGGCGAAGAACGTGGTGACTTCCGCCGGAGACCTCAGTCCGGCGACCTGGCGGATGTTCGCGGGGTCGGAGAACGATTTCGCCAGCATGGACATGACCTGCAGGTGCAGGTTCGGGTCTTCCAGCGGGGACAGGATCAGCACCATCACGTTGATGAGTACGTTCATGTTCAGGGATATGACTTGCGTGGTCACATTCTTGCCGCCGTAGCCGATCCCGGTCGGGCTGCACGCGATGGCGATCATCGGCTTCTCGATCCCGGCGATGCGGGCGTGCGGCACGGCGAGGCCGGGGGCGACGATGCACGGGAAGACTTTTTCGCGTTTCTCGATCTCGGCGCGGGCTTCCTCGATGTCGAGCTGGGGGAAATGGCGTTTGAGCATATCCAGCAGCATGCCCACGACTTTTGCGCCGTCGGGCTCCGTCACGCCGCAGGCGATGTTGTTCGCAAACAGGTAATCCGAAAACTCGTTCTTCGTTTCACTCATGGTAGGGATAACCTCCTGGGTCGTTCCATGTGTTTAAAAAAAATGAAATCCTTTTAAAGTAGCACGCAATTCGGAATTTACAAGTTCAGAACGCGTTTTTTCCCGGACTTTCCCGCGTCCTTTCCGTCGCTGGTTATATAGTTTTCGGTTTTTTTTGTGTTTTTCCGCTTCAACCGCTTGAAAAACATGTTGAACCGCAGTATATTAAAAGATTGTTTTTACTGAAAAATCATCCAATTCAGAGGTCTCACTCTTATGATTACGAAAAAGAATCTCGTTCTGCTCGGCCCGCCCGGCGCCGGCAAAGGCACGCTCTCCGATCCCCTGATGGCGCAGGAAAAGCTCGCGCACATCTCCACCGGCGAAATCCTCCGCGGCGAAGTGGCCGCCGGCACCGAACTCGGCAAACAGGCGGAAGCCTGCATGAAGGCCGGCAAGCTCGTCCCCGACCAGGTCGTCGCCGACATGGTCGCCGCCCGCCTCGCCACGGCGGAATGCGCCAACGGATTCATCCTCGACGGCTTCCCGCGCACGGTCGCGCAGGCCGAACTCCTCGAAGAAGCCATGGTCCGCATCGGCATGAAGCTTGATGCCGTGATCCTCTTCGAAGCCCCCGAAGACCTCCTGCTTCAGCGTCTCACCGCCCGCCTCACCTGCAAGAAATGCGGCGTCGCGTTCAACAAGCTCTTCGCGCCCCCGAAACAGGAAGGCGTCTGCGACCGCTGCGGCGGCGAGCTGATCCAGCGCGCCGACGACTCCCTCGAAACCGCGAAGAACCGCCTGAAAGTCTACCACGAGCAGACCGCCCCCCTCATCCAGTTCTACGAGGGGAAAGGCTGCCTCGCGCGCATCGATTCCTCTCTGCCCGTGAAGGAAGGATTCGCGGCGCTTCTCGCGCTCCTGAAGTGATCCCGCGGGTTCCCGTATGCGCCTGATGAAACGCCGCAATTTCGTGATCCACACGCCCGAGGAGATCGTCCGCATCCGCGAGGCCGCGCGCGTCACCGCGCTCGCCCGCGAGGAGATCGCCGCGCTCGCCCATCCGGGCATGACGACGCTCGAACTCGACGAACTCGCCGGGGCCGTGATCCGCGCCACCGGAGGGACCCCGACGTTCCTGAACTACAACGGCTTCCCGCGCAACATCTGCATCTCGGTCAACGACGTGGTCGTGCACGGGATCGCCAGTGAAAAATGCGTGCTGAAGGAAGGCGACATCGTCAGCGTGGACGTCGGCGTGACCCTGAACGGCGGCATCGGCGACACAGCGAAGACCGTGCTCGTCGGCAACAAGCCGACCACGAAGGACATCGAGCGTCTCCTCGCCGGAACGCAGGAAGCGCTCGAGGCGGGCATCGCCGCGGCGCACCCCGGCGGGCATGTCGGCGACATCTCCCGCGCCGTCGCGGAAGTCGCGAACCGCTACAAGCTCGGCATCGTCCGCGACCTCGTCGGGCACGGCTGCGGCACGCGTCTCCACGAGCCGCCCGAGGTGCCGAACTTCGTTTCCACGAGCGAGGGCCCGGTCCTCGCGCCCGGCATGGTCCTCTGCATCGAACCCATGCTGAACCTCGGCACGGCGCGCGTGTACGTGGAGCCGGACAACTGGACGGTCCGTACGGCGGACGGCCAGCCCTCGGCGCATTTTGAACACATGATACTAATAACTGAAACTCATACGGAGGTCTTAACACGTGTCTAAAGACGTTGTCAAAGTAGAAGGCGTCGTCCGCGAACTGCTCCCCAACACCATGTTCCGGGTCGAACTTGAAAACAAACATATCGTCCTTGCCCACATCAGCGGCAAGATGCGGCTCCACTTCATCCGCATTCTTCCGGGCGACACGGTGACGCTTGAGATGTCCCCGTACGACCTGACGAAGGGAAGGATCGTTTTCCGCCAGAAATAACGTCCGCGGCACTTTTTTAAGTTCAGAAACCGCAAAAGCAGGTCCGGAGCGCAACTCCGGGCATACACACATTTTTTGACTTGATTCAACCATAACCAAACAACGCCCGCAGGGCAGAAAAGGAAAATCAACCATGACGAAACGTGACCTCGTTGTCAAAATCTCCGCTGAAACCGGTCTCATCCAGACCGAAGTCGCCAGCATCGTGCAGAAGACCCTCGACTACATCGCCGACGAACTCGCCGCCGGCCGCGACATCGAACTCCGCAACTTCGGCGTCTTCGAAATCCGCGTCCGCAAGGGCCGCAAGGGCCGCAACCCCAAAGTGCCGCAGATCACCGTTCCGATCCCGGAGCGCAAGGTCGTCAAATTCCGCGCCGGCAAGGAACTCAAGGACCGCGTCGCCAGCCTCAAGATCGACTGATCCCGGAGTATCCGTCCCATGCCGAAAATTGCTCCGCCTCCCGGAGTGAGCGACATCTTCCCGGACGAGGCGACCGCCTGGCTCCAGCTCGAATCCGCCGCCCGCAAGGTCTTCGGACTTTACGGGTTCGGCGAACTCCGCACCCCCATCTTCGAGTTCACCGAAGTCTTCCAGCGCGGACTCGGAGGGGAGACCGAAGTCGTCCAGAAGGAAATGTATACCTTTGAAGACCGCGGCGGGAGAAGCCTCACGCTCCGGCCCGAAGGCACCGCGGGCGTCATGCGCGCCCTCGCCGGAACCGACGCCGCCAACGGCGTCGAGCACCGCGTCTTCTACATGGGCCCGATGTTCCGCGGCGAACGCCCCGCGGCGGGCCGCAAACGCCAGTTCCACCAGGTCGGCGTCGAGAACGTCGGGCGTCCGGCCTCGCCGGGCCTCGACGCGGAAGCCATCGCCATGCTCTGCCATTTCCTTGAGGAGATCGGCATCACGGGCTTCAATCTGCTCATCAATACGCGCGGCGTGGCGTCCGACCGTCCCGCGGCCGAACAGGCCCTCGCGGAGCATTTCCGTCCGCATCTCGCCGAGATGTGCGACGACTGCCGGGCGCGCATCGACCGCAACGTCTGGCGCATCCTGGACTGCAAGCAGGCGTGCTGCCGTCCGTTCATCGAATCCGCGCCCGATCCCGCGCAGTTCTTCAGCGCGGAGTCCCGCGACTACTTCAAGAAAGTTTGCGACCTCCTCACGGAACAGGGCATCCCGTTCACCGTCGATCCGCGTCTCGTACGCGGCCTCGACTACTACGTGCACACGGTGTTCGAGCTCACGCACTCCGGACTCGGCGCGCAGAACGCCATCGCGGGCGGCGGCCGTTACGAGCTTCAGCTCCCCGGTCTCCGCAATCCGATCCCCGGCGTCGGGTTCGCGGCGGGCATGGAACGCCTCCTCATCGTGCGCGACGCGCTCGGCGTGACGCCGCCTCCGGCCCCCGTGCCGAAAGTCTATCTGGCCTCGCTCGGAGACGCCGCGCTGGCGTTCAACACGTCCTTCGCCGCGAAGCTCCGTCATGCGGGAATCTCCGCCGCCATCGACTACGATGCGAAGAGCATGAAGTCCCAGATGCGCGCGGCCGACCGCATGAAAGCCGAATACGTGATCGTGATCGGTGATTCCGAACTCGAAGCGCAGTCCGCCAAGCTCAAACACATGGCGGACGGACGCGAGATCGAGGTGAAGCTTTCCCTCGACGGCGTGCTTGCCGCACTGGCCGCCGACGCGGAAACGAAGTAATCCGGTCTCTTATTTCGACTGACACAAAGCCGCGGGTTCCGTCCTGCGGCTTTTTTCATGCTCAATTCCTGCCGGGAATGCCTCTCCCCTGCCCCGGCGTTATTCCTTTTTCTGATCCGCTTGATTCTGTACTTCGGATTCCTGACGGTCGATCTCCTCGGCGTCCTCGTCCGTGAACGCGTCGATGATCATGTTCGGGAACAGCGTGACCAGGTACTTCGTATTGTCCGAGAAGAAATGCGAGATGGATTTGCCGTAGGACACCTTCGGATCGAGGATGTTTCCGTTCAGGTAGAACGGCCATTGGAGCAGTGCGAACCGAGCCGTCGTCTCCAGCTCCGCCTCGCCGTCTCCGGCCAGATCGATCGTCCCGGTCGCGTGATAACTCTCGATCACCTCGCCCTCCAGATCAAGCGATTTCAGTTCGATGACGCCCCGGCGCACGGACATTTCCATCGTGCCGCGTCTGAACTCGACCGGCGCGTCGCCGGAGATCATTTCCATGAGGGCTCCGGCTGTCGTCAGGCGCAGCGCGCGCCGCAGCATCTCTCCCGGCACGTAGTCGATCAGGCGCGGCATGCTGACCAGCGGCAGAAGGAGGATGTTCAGAAAGAGCGACCGGTCGCGCAGGTACGACCGTAAGGAAACGCCCTCCAGTTCGGCCGTGCAGTCCGCCCGCAGGTTCCGCGTCAGCGCTTCCGTCGTGAAGCCTTCTCCGTGCACGGAAGCATCCAGGCGTTTCACATAGCCGTGCAGGCTGCTCGGAATCTCCGGGTTGTCGTCCGTGGCCAGGAACGCGGTGAAACTCTTGTCGAACGGGATATTGGTCAAATCCGCCTCGACATCGAACGGCCATGCGCCGTCCTTCAGACGGATTTCCGCGGAAGCGACGCCGGAAACGTCGCCGGAAAACTCCGCATGCGGCACCAGGATCGCCGAATTGTCGCCTCCCTGAAGCTCCAGCAGTCCGGCCCCGGAAAAGATCAGCGCGTGCTTTTTCGAGTAAATCCCGTGCAGGTCCAGCTCGAACGTCTTGTCGATGAGCGAAACCGCCTTCTTTTCCACGCCGGGGTCGGTATTGTGGTTGTACCGGAAATACGACACGGCGAACGGCAGGTCAAGCGAGCTCGAAATGAACTTCGGCAACGTATCCTCCCCGCGCCGGTACAGATACTGCCCGGAAATATGATCCTCTCCGTAGGAATCCGCCAGGCGGATCAGGGCATCGCCGTACATCTCCTTGTCCGCCCAGGACAAATTGCCCTCAAGCCGCCCCGAGAGTTCGGGAAACCGATATTCCTCCGGGGTGTCCGACTGAAGTCGCAGACGGTTGACATTCAGCCCGCCTGTCCAGCTCATTTCCTTGAAACGATGCCCTGCCTGGAAATCAACCTCTCCGGCGGCATCCAGATCCTCGAAATAAAAACTGCGCTCCACGCCGTATCCGATCAGATACAGCGATTCCGGCCCGAACCGCACCTCGGGGAACTTCATCCGTGTCCGGGACTCATCCGCGAGATCGACCGTGCCGGATCCGCTGGCGAACAGCGTCTGCCGCGCCTGACGGTCCAGAATATCCACGTTCAGCTCAGGCAGGACCAGGAATTGTTTTTCAGTGTTGAACTGGAAACTCCCGTTCGCGCCCAGCCGCGCTATCTCGCGAGGTTCCCCGTCAAGCAAAACGGTCAGATTGTTCCCGACAAGTTTTCCCTCGCCGCCGATGATCGTCCCGTCCTCGCTCAGGGCGACATCGAACTCGGAAGTCACGACGCCTCCCGCGAGGCGGAAATCTTCACCGCCCAGCAGCGGTTCCAGGAACGAAACCGGGAGGCTGTTCATTTTCAGGTTGAACGACATCGGCGACCACGAAAACGCGCCGTTTTCCCATGTCAGCCCGGTTCCGCACAGGACGGACAGGTTTCCGTCTCCGTTGTCGATCTTCGCGCTCATCCGGTTCAGCGTGATACGGGACGTCTCCGGTTCGCACCGGAATGACGCAGCGGCCATGGCGTTCACGAACCGCAGAGGCGGCAGTTCTTCCCGCCCGGGGAAGAACTTGAGCTCAAGCTGGCGTGCCAGGGTATCGCTGAGCAGATCAACCTCGATCCCGCCCGAAACAGCCGTTTTGCTGCCGCCGGACGCGCTCACCAGTGCGTGGAAATCGTCCTCCGCCTTCAATTCCAGCGAGCAGTCGAGCTGCCAGCCCCGGTTGTCCGGTTCCAGCCTGAAATCCGCGTCGCCGATCGCGTCCAGCACCAGATTCTTGTGCCCGCTCCCGGTCAACGCGAGGTGCGACAGATGCGACTCCTTATGAAGCTTCGCAACCATATTGATCAGATCGACTTCGAGTTCTGCCGTGGCGGCATGCTCGGCCTCGCGCAGATTGGCGTCGTCCAGAAAACTGCACAGTTCGGCAAGCGCCTGGTCGCCGTACGTTTCGATCATGCGATACGGAAAATAATTCAGATCGCCTTTGAGCGAAAGCGTGCGGACATTGTACGTTCCCGCGAGCTGGCCTTTGCAAATCTGCTCCTCGTCGTCGTAAAACGCCATGCCGAAGCGCGACACGTTGAACGAGCCGATCCGGGTGATCCCCTCGGTCTCGAACACCGCCTCCGCATCGAAAACGCGTCGGGCGTTTTCATGTTCCCGGATCTCGGCTTTCGCTCCGCCCAGGAGACACACTTTCTCCGGGTCAAGCTCGACGGTGTAATCGAACAACAGGTCCTTGCCCGCCGAAGCGAACGGCAGAACGGGGTCGAACGGCGTCAGGTCGACGGAATTCTCCGTCGCCACGGTCAGCTTCGCCGGGTGCGGATTCAGCGTGTACGTCGCGTCCTCATGCCGCACGAACTCGAACACGCCCGTCGTCCCGAGGTCAAGACGGCCGCCGTTCGGTCCGGTCAGATGTCCCGACATGGAATCCAGCGTCACGGCGCCCGTCACGAGGTCGAATTCCACATTCCCCTTCGCATCAACCAGAATATCCCCGGGGATGCTTACGTCGCGGCAGACCAGGCCGTTCCCCTGCGTGTCCACCCCGAATTTCAGGCGGAGTTTCTCCCCGGCGAGCGCAAGCGTCCCGAACACCTTGAAAACCGTGTTCTCCAGGCTCACGTTCAGGGGTTTGTACTCCCAGCTGCTCGAATTCGTCCATTCTCCGCCGAATCCCAGGTCGGCGTTTTCCGGATCGTACTGCATGACCAGCTCCGTCGACTCGAACGAGGGAAACTCCAGATGCGAATCCGGCAGGTCGATCAGAAGCGGTTCCTCCGCGTCGAGAGACACGATCAGTTTTCCCCCGTCGGCGGAGGACAGCACCTCGATCCGGCCGCCGCATTCCAATGAGCGTTGCGGATCGTTCAGGCGGTATTTCACTCCGCAGTTGATCTCCGGGCGCGTCAAACTGCCGTCCTCAAATTTCGCGTACAGATCGGAAACGGAGATCCGGCTCCGGACGGCACCTGCCTGCCAACCCGCCTCGGCGTCAAGCAGGGTCAGGTCCGCCATCCGCACGACCGGCTTCGACGCTCGATTCCAGATCAAATGAGAGTAAGAGCGCACTTTCTCGCCGGAATCCGGTTCAACGGATCTTTCGGCATCGCGCACTCTTTGCGTTTCCGCCAGCCCGGCGAAATCCAGCGAAGCACGGAGTCCGGTCACATGGACATTCGACACCCTTATCTCCCTCAAAGCAAGCCCGCTCAGATTCACTCCGTCCAGCCGCAAACCGAGGGATTTCGCTTCGACCGTTCCGGCGGGGGTCTTCAACCTCAATCCGGCGACGAGGATTTCGCGGTCCTCGAACGACACCATCACGTCCGGTTCCCCCTCGACCTCCACGCCCGCGCACCACGCGCCGAGCGGCACGATCCACTGGTCGACGGTGAACAGCGCCGCAAGAGACGCGAACACGAGCAGGAACACGAGGATGCCGGCCGTACGGAAAACGGCTTTCAGGAATCCGCGCAGCGGCGACCGCTTTATTTTCTGTTTCGGTTCGGACATATATTGTTCAGACGAGGAAATCAAGGGAAACAAAAAGATTGGTTCCACCTCACCCTCGTGTACTGTTATATTAAAAAAAATGGTTCAAGTTAATTTACATCCGGCATGGCCCTTTTTCAATCTTACAGTTTAAAGAACAAATCTTTTTTCGCGTTTTTCGCGCACAGGATTGCTTTTGTCTGAAACCAAGGTCATTCCCGCTTGGTTTTCCGCCTCAAAAAGACATGAGAATCATACAGAATTATCCAGTCTGCCGACGTTAATTAACTATTTCCAATCCATAACCAGTTACTAATATTCTGATAAATTCGTTTTTTCGGCATAAACATTTGATTTTTCGGAATTCCCGGTGTATATTATTATTTCAAAAAAAGAATTTCCATCCTTCACATAACCATTTCAATCAAACTTGTGAGGTATTTATCATGGCTACGAAAAAAACCGTCAAAAAAGAAACCGCTCCCGCCAAAAAGACTACTGCCGCCAAGCCCGCGGTGAAGGCCGCCCCGAAGACCGTCAAGGAAATGCCGAAGTCCGCGAAAGCTCCGAAGACCGTCAAGATCATCCCCGTCAAGACAGACGACCCCGAAGAAAATATCAAGCGCTTCGCCAAGACCGCGCTTGCGATGAACTTTGTGAAGGCCCACAACGGCAGCTGGAACCATGCCGACTGGCTGAACTTCCTCCGCGAGCTCGAAGAAAAGGGCTATTTCCCGATCGACACCGACCGCGTCGGTCTCATCCTCGAGGACAAGAAGGTCATCTTCTTCTCGAAGTAATCTTCCCTCTTTCCTCCGAAAACACGCATGAGACTCCCCCGAATCGCCCTCACCATGGGCGATCCGGCGGGCATCGGTCCTGAAATCGCCGTCCGGCTCGCCCGCGCGGTTTCCGCCGGGAAAACCTCTCCCGCGGAAGTCGCCATCTACGGTGCGCCGGACGTCATCGAAGAGGCCGTCCGCCGTTTCGCCCCCGGATTCACACCTCAGGTCGTTCCCTGCTCCGACCTCAGGTTCTCGCAGATGCGTCCCGGCAAACTGGACGCGCGCTGCGGCCTGACCGCGCTCGAATGCTTCCGCACGGCCACGCTCGACGCCATCGCGGGAAAAGCCGACGCCATCGTGACCTGCCCGATGAACAAGGCGGCGGTCAATCTGGCCGGGATCCCGTTCAGCGGACACACCGAACTGCTGGCGTCCCTCTGCGGCGTCCGCGATTTCGTGATGATGCAGTCCGCGGGCGATCTCCGCGTCGTCTTCGTTTCCACGCACATCCCGCTCGCGCAGGCGCCGTCCGCCGTCACGTTCGACCGCATCGTGTCCGTCACGCATCTGCTCCGCGACGCCATCGTCGCCGAGGGCATCGTCCACCCGAAGATCGCCGTCGCCGCGCTCAATCCGCACGCAGGCGAAAACGGCAACATGGGCATGGAGGACGAGAACGTCGTGAAGCCCGCGGTTCGTGCGCTCGCGGACGAGGGCATCAACATCCAGGGGCCATTCCCGCCGGACACGCTGTTCATCGAGAGCATCCGCACCCAGTTCGACGGCATCGTCTCCATGTACCACGACCAGGGTCACATTCCGTTCAAAATGCTCGCGTTCGACCGGGGCGTGAACTCCACGCTCGGGTTGCCCGTCATCCGCACCAGCGTCGACCACGGCACCGCCTTCGAAATCGCGTGGAAGGGCAAGGCCTCCATCGGCAGCCTCACCGCCGCATTCGAAATCGCGCGCAAGCGCGCCGTCACCCGCATCGCAAACGACTGAACCAACCTCAAATCCCGCCCATGTTCGAACTCGACATCACACGCGATTTCTCCGCCGCGCACAAGCTCGTCGGTTACAACGGCCTCTGCTCCGCCCTCCACGGGCACAACTGGACCGTCCAGGTCTTCATCCGCGCATCCCGTCTCGACGAGATCGGCATCGCCGCCGACTTCACCGTCATCAAGCGCGAACTGACCGCCATCCTCGCGGGCTTCGACCACAAGTATCTCAACGAACTCCCCGAGTTTCAGGGCATCAACCCGACCAGCGAGAACATCGCCCGTATCCTCTACGAGAAGCTCGCGCCCGCGGTCAACACCCCCGGCGTCAAGCTCGACCGCGTCCGTGTCTGCGAATCCCCCACTTCCGGCGCGACCTATATCCCCGACTGATCCCCATCCTTTTTTTTGAGCGGAACCAAAAGCCTCCTCGTGTCGGAGCGTTAGCCCGACACTACCCAATTGGAGGCCATACCTCCCATCCTCAGGCCTGCCAGTGACGGTTGACGGGCCAGTACTGGAACGCCGGGGTCTCGTACGGGTGGGACTCCTTCAGCGCCGTCAGAACGGCTTCCAGCACGGTTTCCGCAACCACGAACTCCAGCTTCCATTCCTTCACGTGTTCCACGCGGCCCTGTTCGCCGTAATACGGATGCGCGCCTTCCAGCGGGCGGAACTGTCCGGTCCCCTCCGTCTGCCAGCAGCAGGAATCGTAGTTGCCGAAATTTCCGGCTCCGGCCTCGAAGATCGCCGTTTTCACGGCTTCCACGTGCGAATCCGGCACATAAACATCAAGTCGGTAGAAATGCATAACGGCTCCTTATAGACACCTTACGGTTTTCGGATATGGAGGAAAAGACGCGTCCCGGCTTCGTGCGGCAGGGGAAATTCGGGCGTACGTTCGGCACGGATGCGTTTGTCGGCGGTCAGCGCGGGCCATTCGTCCGCGGCCTGGGACTCCGTGCGGAACACGCACAGACTGCCGCCCTGCCCCAGCAGATTGCGGCATTCCCTGACAAGTTCGGACGCCCCGGCGACCGCGCGTGCCGTAATTGTGCGGAAACCGCCACGATACTCCGGTTTCGCGGCAAGCTCGTTGGCGCGGGCGTGGACGGGATGCAGATTGGCAAGTCCGGCGGCCGAGGCAGCACGCTCCAGGAACGCGATCTTCTTGCCGCGCGAATCAATCGCTGTCACGTCGAGCCCGGGGCGCGCGGCGGCCAGCGGAAACGCCGGAAGACCGGCTCCGCACCCGACGTCGGCTATGCGCACACCGTCGGCAAAGAGTTCCGGCAGAGCCCGTAGCGCCAGCACACAGTCGCAGACGTGCTTGCTCCAGTAGGATTCCGGCGGGATCGCCGTCAGGTTCAGGGATTCGTTCGTCTCGTACAGCAGTTCACCATACTGAGTGCAGAGCGACAGGAAGGATTCCAGACGGTCCGCTCCGACGCATTCGAGCAGGAATGCACGTTCGGCGGCGTCCGGCGGGGGCAGTTCGATCATGTTCACGCCTCCACAGCGCACCAGCAGGACATCGCGCACAGCAGCAGAAAATACGCGGCGGATGCCCAGCGCACGGCGGGATTGCGGAACGACAGACGGAACCAGTCGCGGAGCCAGTACGGCTTGGCCGAGATCACGATCCCGATCACGCCCGCGAGGAGCACGAGCGCAGCCAGGACCGGATACCCCGGCAGCTGCGCAGGATACGCAGCCTTCAGCACGGCATGCGCCCCGAGAATCAGGATCGCGGCGGCGGCGCGTGCGAAGAGGTAGTTCAGGAAGATCGCGGCGAGCACGATGGCAACGAGAATCAGCGGCAGGACGAACGTCTGGAACGGAGAGTCCGGCATGAAGATCGGGCGGATGTTCGGGACGCACCAGAGCAGCGCGATCACGGTCAGGACCGTGCCGGAGACGCGTTCGCGCGGAAGTTTTTCGTACAGTGCGCGCACGGCGGGCCCGCGCCGCACGGTCAGGATGAACGCGGCGGCGGCGACGAGCGAAACGGCGGCGGCGATGGCGAGCACAACGGAAAGCGGCATACCGGATCACTCTCCGTCGATGATGTTCAGCTGGATGATCTCCCGGACCTCGTCCCGGCTGTATTCCGTGGTGATGCCGGCGGACTGGCGGAACGAGAACTTTTTCGCGTCGTCGGAATACTTGTCGGTCAGGCGGCCGGTGTACTTGCTGCCGTTTTTCAGGATGATCGTGGTGTCGGGCAGCCAGGCCTTGATTTCCGACACCTGTTCGGTCTTGCCCTTGCCGACCGTGACCTTGATGTTCTGCACATCCGGCTTGGCATGCTTGTTCGACACCATGATCATATGTTCTCCGGAGGTGAGATTCCTGATCGTCACACGCTTGGAGATGTCGCGGGACTTTCCTTCCGGTTCGGTCCGGCAGATGAACTTGCCGTCGAGGTAGATGTTCATGCCGGGCGGATTCACGGAGAGGATGATGCTTCCCAGGTTCGAGTCGAGCGTGAACGTACGGTTCATGGGCTCGCCCGGATGGACCGTGACGGTCTGTTCCAGCGTGTCATATCCGTCTTTGCTCAGGCGGACCGTGTAGTCGCCGGCCTCGATGACGTCGCGTTTGTAGGGCGTCACGCCGTAGTCGATGCCGTTGATGAAAAGCGCCGCGCCGGTCGGCACGCTTTCAATCGAGAGAGAGCCGGGGAGCATTTCCATCTGGGCGTTGAGTTCGGTCGTCTCGTCGCGATTCACCGTGACGATCTTCTCGAAAGGCTTGTAGCCGTTTTTCGAAAGGCGGATCTTGTGCTGGCCCTGTTCAAGGAAGTCCTTGAACGGCGTAGTGCCGTAGGACTGGCCGTCGATCTCGATCTCGGCGGCTTCCGGCGTACTGTCCAGCAACAGCGTACCGATATTGTTCATCAGAGGCACGTTGATCAGGATCGGACGGCCGTTCTGCACCTTCCAGGAGATGTCGCGGCGTGTATAGCCCTGCATCTGCACGGAGGCGGAATAGGATCCGAGCGCGAGGTCGGGCAGCAGGACCGGCGTGTCGCCGATGTCCTTCCCGTTCATTTGAACGTGCGCACCGGTGGGTTCGGAATCAATGATCACGGTGGCATTTTCCGGCACGAGAACGGCGTGCGCCTCGACCTGGCGGCCTGGCGTGACGGTCACGGGCAGCCACGCGGGTTCGTAGCCGTCCATGGAGAATTTCACGATGTACATGGCAGAGGGTACGGGATTGGTCACGCGCGGGGTGGCGCCGATGACCTTGCCGAGGATGGAGACCTCGGCGCCGGACGGCTCGGACGTGATGTTCATGCTGCCGTAGTCGCTCGTGTCCTTTTCGGGAGCCTTCTTTTCGCAGGAAGGCAGAAGGACAAGAGCCGCCGCGGCGCAGACGGAACAGACAACTGAGAGAATAAGACGTTTCATCATATCATTTGTTCCCCGGAGACAGTTTCTTCTCAATGTTGATTTTTGTTTCACGGATCTTCCGGTAGGTCTCGCTGTCGGACGGGAAGATCGCGAGCAGACGGTTGCACTCGGCAACGGCCTTGTCATATTCGCGGAGCTCATAGAAGAGACGGACGTTCTTCTGACCTTCCAGGCGGATTTCCTCGAGTTTGGCCTCGGCCTTCGCGAGGCCGTCGCGGGCGGTCTTCCACTCCGTCGGCTTCGGGTCGTCGAAGAGCTGGTAGCGCCGCAGGGCGAGCTTGTAGTTCGTGATGGCCTTCGGCAGGTTGGACGGCGTGGTGTCGATGCCGCGGAACGCCTCCTCGGCGACGAAGAGGAACGTGCGGGCGTCCTCCAGAATGCGGTCGACGCTCTGCGAGATCACGCCGAGGTCGTATTCGTCGAGCAGCGTCTCGTTGATGATGGTCTCCACGCGGTTGAACGTCTCGGAGACGTCGTTGGACACCTTCACGTCGCAGAATTTGTTGTCGAAGCCGACCATGATGCGGCGGTGCTGGCGGTTGTCCTGCGAGGTCCCGGCGATCTTCTCCTGCTGGAGCTCCATAAACCCGGTATCCAGAATCTGCTGTTTGAGTCTGGCGATCAGCGTGTCGGGGACAGGCTCCTTGAAAAGCTCATAGTAACGGCGTTTGTTCTGCGGTTCGTCCAGCGTGACCTCCATCTGAGCGTTCTCGATCTGAAGCACGAAACGGAAAACCTTGGTCCCCTCCACGGACTCTTTTTCGTAGTAAAGAACAAAGGGATTGTCGACTTTCTTTTTCGGAGGGGGCTGACTGGACGGAGTCCGAGGGGCTTCCAGTTTGAGGAACAGCCCCAGGCCGATGACGGCGGCCAGGATCACGATCAGGGCGAAAATCACGTTGCTCAGGAACTTTTTGGAACCGGACGGACGCGATCTGTCCTGTTTTTTCTTGAATAGGCCGTGCGGGACCTCCGCAGGGGAAACGATTGTGGGAGCGGACGGAGCGGAAGCGGGTTTCGGCTGTTCCCGGACCGGCTCGGAATCGACCGGGACCGAGGACGTTGTGTTCTGCGGACGGAAGAAGAACGGCTGCCGGGGCTGCGCGGACGGAGCGGGTTGAGGTTGGGGAGCAGCGGACTGAGCGGGATTCCCGGCCGCATTGGAATCCACACAGCGCAGGAGCTGGTCGCCGATGGAGATAACGGAACCCGCGACGAGCGGAGAGGCTCCGATCACGGGGACGTCGTCGACGAGCGTTCCGTTGGTGCTGCCGAGGTCGCGGATCAGCCAGTTCCCCGCGGCGTCGCGTTCGATTTTCGCATGGTAGCGCGAGACGCCCCCCATCGGCAGCTGGATGGTGTTGTCGCTCTCGCGGCCGATCGTCACGCCGGCCGGCGAAAGCTCCATCGTCTGCCCCGTCAGGGCGCCGTTCAGATACATGATTTTCATATTGTCGGATTCTCCTTGCTGGGGCACACGGTACTTTGTTCCCCGGCTGCATGAGTGGAATACTTGGTCCGTTTCTCCGGCGGGACCGTCTCGGCATTCAGGTCCAGACGGTCGCCGGGCAATGTCCCTGTGTGCGCAAGAGCGCCCGCGGGAAGCTCGATCACAGACTGCGCCCCCCCGCACCGGATGAGCGGCCGCCAGGGACGGCAGTCAGGGTACGTCGCAAGGACGGTGTTGTCCGCCCCGAGGAAGATCACGTCTATGGGAAACGTCATAAAAAAAGTATGGATACAGGAACATGCCGGAAAGACCATCGCGTCGATCCCGATCTGCTCGAACGGGCGTCCGATCAGCCCCCGCAGGCGGTCGCCGAACGACACGGCATGGAAGGTGCGGCAGGAAAGCACGGTCTGTCTCGTCAGGTTCCGGATCATTGGAACATCTCCAGCGCGCGCATCAGCATCGGCGCAATCACCACGGTGAACACGGCAGGGAAGATCAGGAGCGCAACGGGGAACAGAATCTTCACGGGAGCCTCGCTCGCGAGCTTTTCGGCGCGCGCAAACCGTTTCGCTCGGAGCTGTTCCGCCTGAATCCGCAGGACCTGGCCGATGCTCACACCGAGCTCATCGGACTGGATGATCGCGTTCATGACGCTGGTCAGTTCGGGCTGGCGGACGCGCTGCGTCATTTCCTTCAACGCGGTCTGGCGCGGCTTGCCGAGCTGGATCTCGTGCAGAGCCTTGCGGAGTTCAAGGCCAAGTTCGTCCGCCGCCCGCCGGCTCAGGATATCGCGCAAAGCCGTCACGAAGTCCTTGCCCGCTTCGACGGACAGCGTCAGCAGGTCCAGCACGTTCGGCAGGGCTTTCAGAATCTGAAGATGGCGTTTCGTGATCAGGCCGCGGAGCCACACCTGCGGATACAGAACCGCGCAGAACAGCACCAGAATCCCGGCCATCGCGTTGCCCGATGCAAAAAAGAGGATCGTGAAAAGGATGCCGAACGCGCCGAACAGAATACGGACCGTCACGAACTGTTCGGCCGTCAGGACCTGTTCGTAGCCCGCCATGGCGAGCTGTTCGCGGAGTTTCTTCATCGTCCCGCCGAGGGATTCCGATTCGCAGATCCGCCGGAAATTCGGGGAGAACGGCAGGAAGATGCGGAACAGCACCGGAATTGGCCGGGCGTCCTCGCCGAACTGCGCCTTTTCGACGTCGATCGCGGAGACCATCTCCGCCATGAGCAGCACCACGGCCGCGGCGCACAGTCCGGCGAAAACACTGGCGAGAAGCATGTAAATCTGATCCATATCCGTACTCCTTTACACGTCGATCGTCGTGATTTTCCGGATCCAGAGGAATCCGCAGACGACCATGATCACGACCGCGATCAGGACCACGATCCCGACCAGGGACCCGAAGAACGCATCCATCAGATCGGGCGCGAGACGCATCATCGCGAACATCAGCACGAACGGCACGGACGCGATCAGCCATGCCTGCATGCGCCCCTGGGAAGTCAATGCGCGCACGCGCTGCATAATGCGCATGCGTTCGCGTATCACGCCGGCAAGCTCTTCCAGCACCGAGGTCAGTTCGCCGCCGGTCTGGCGCGCCGTGATGATCGCCACGGCGACAAGCTCGAAATCCTGCGACTCCAGACGGTCCGCCATCTTGCGGAGCGCGGTGTCGAACTGCACGCCGAGGCGGAGTTCCTGCAGGAGCAGCGTGAACTCGAAAGAAATGGGATAACGGTTCTCCGAGGCGACATTTTCCAGCGCCTGCGTGATGCTGAAACCGGCCTTCAGGGCGCTGCTCATGGAGAGAAGCGCGTCTTCGAGCTGTTCGTTGAACTTGGCAAGACGCTGTTTTTTCAGCGTCCGGAGATAGAACCGGGGAGTCAGGAACGCCACAACGGCCGAGATCGTGCCGATTGCGACCGTGCGGATCCAGTTGACCTCGTCCGACAGAAACGAACTCAGACCGCCGAAGAGGATAAACGAAACGGCGGCGATCGCGATGCTCAGGTCCAGTATCCTGTTCGCGGGCATTTGCAGCAGAACGTCGTCCAGCTCGACCGCGGCCTCGGCCAGAAAGCGCTCCTTGTAACGCGCCGAGGTGTAAGAAGAGAACTCCACGATCACGAACGTGGCGAAGAGCGCGCACAGTCCCGCGCAGACCGACGCCAGCAGATACATATTGTCGTAAATGAAGTTCATCATCTCACACGCCTCCCCTCATGCCGGGCTTCTTCGGCGGGGTGAAGACGGAAATATCCAGGTCAAGATTCGCGCGGCGGATATCCTCCATGAAGGTCGGGATCGCCCCGGTCGGCTCGAAATGGCCGAGCAGACGCCCGTCCTCGCCCCAGCCGTCCTGCCTGAACGTGAAGAGGTCCTGCATGGTGATGATGTCGCCTTCCATCTTGGTGATCTCGCTCACGCAGACGACCTTGCGGCTGCCGTCCTTCTCGCGGTTGATCTGGACGATGATGGAGATGGCGGACGCGATCTGTTCGCGGATGGCGCGCAGAGGCAGGTCGAATCCGGCCATCAGGACGAGCGTTTCGAGGCGGGCGAGCGCATCGCGCGGGGAGTTGGCGTGAATGGTGGTCAGCGAGCCGTCGTGACCGGTGTTCATGGCCTGAAGCATGTCGAGCGCCTCGCCGCCGCGGCATTCACCGATGACGATGCGGTCCGGGCGCATACGAAGGGAGTTGCGCACCAGGTCGCGGATCGTGACCTCGCCCTTGCCCTCGATGTTGGCGGGACGGGACTCGAGGCGGACGAGGTGTTCCTGCCTCAGCTGGAGTTCGGCGGCGTCTTCGATGGTGATGATGCGTTCCTTCGCGGGCAGATAACCGCTCAGGATGTTCAGCAGGGTCGTCTTGCCGCTGCCGGTACCGCCGGAGATCAGGATATTCTTGCGGATTTTCACGCAGACGTCCAGGAAATGCGCGATTTCGGCGGTGATCGAGCCGTAGGAAATCAGATTCTCGACCGTGAGGGGCGTCTTCGCGAACTTACGGATCGTAATCGACGGGCCGACCAGGGAAAGCGGCGGGATGATCGCGTTTACGCGGGAACCGTCCTTGAGGCGGGCGTCCACCATCGGCGAACTCTCGTCGATGCGGCGGCCGAGCGGGGATACGATGCGGTCGATGGCCGCGAGGACCTGATGGTCGTCGGCAAACGCCGTGTCGGTCTTGTACAGCACGCCCTTGTGCTCCACATAAACATTGTCCGGACCGTTGACCATGATTTCGGTGATATCGTCGCGGGAAATGAGGTCTTCCAGCGGCCCCAGCCCGATCGCCTCGTGACACAGTTCGTTCTCTATCTTCTCCTGCGTGACGCCTTCCGGCAGCGGGATGGAAAGTTCGTTCAGAATCTCGTGAATGGTCGTCCTAGCCTTTTCCTCCAGGTCGTTTTCCGAAACGCTGTTGAGCGCGAGCCGCTTCATGTTCAGTCGGACCAGAAGCTCGGCGTGCGCCTGCTTCTTGATCTCCTGCACGAGCGGACGGGCCGACATCGGGATGCCGCTGACCGCGAGAATACGGCTGTGATACTGCTGTTCGGGATCCGCCGGAGCGGAGGTCCGGGACGGCGGAGCGGACATCGTACTGACCGGTTTGGCCGCGGGCCGGACCGCGCCGACGTGGATGTGAACGGAACCGATCTCAATGTCGCTGTCCGCGGGAACATTCACGAATTCGCGTCCGATGCGCTGTCCGTTCAGGTACGTGCCGTTGGAACTGCCGAGGTCCGCGATGCGGAGCGCGGATTCCGTCGCCTGAAGCACGCAGTGGAGCTTCGAAACGCCCACGAACGGCAGCTGAATCGGCACGGCCTCCGAGGATCCGATCTGGTATTGTCCCGGCGGGATGCTCAGCGGGGAGTCCGGCTGTCCGGGCATTTTCAGAATGACTTCGACCATGGAAGGAACTCCTTTCCCGGCTCAGTATCCGGACGTTTTTCTGAGCAGCTGTTCGCGTTCGGACGTATATTCCTTGATATGCTGCTGGAGGTAGGCCCAGTCGACGCTCTGGACGTCGGTCGTGATGTTCGGGTCCTCGTAGCTGCGCAGGGACAGCGTCAGCGAGCCTTTCTGCTGGGCGAAAATGATCATCTCGACCTCTTTCGGGGTCAGTTCGAGCGTGACGGCGCTGTAGGAACGCCCCGCGGCGGAGGCGTTGGGCTGCGCACCGTTCTGCTGCGCATAGCCGATATCGGAACCGGTGGCCAGCACCTTGACGCGCTGGAGGATCGTCATCGTGACCGTGTCGAGCGAGGAATCACCCTTGGCGTCCGGGAAATGGAACGTGCCGATCACGTCGACAAAGTTGTTCGGGCGGATCAGACCGGAAACCGAGGAAACCTGGCTGACCGGGATCGAGATCGCGCGCCAGCCGGAGCGCGTCTGGGCGGGGAGACCGGTGTTTACTTTGGTGAAGACCTCTTTGAAGTCGCGCCAGGTGAGGATGTCGCCTTTTCTCACGATGGAGCGGAGCGGAGACCCGATCACGTCGGTCCGGCGGTCCCACGGGATTTCGAGCGAATTCGCGGCCGCGTTGACGAACCGCATGGCCTCGTACATCTCGATATCCGACTCCATGAGCTTGTCGCCCTCGGACACGTCGGCCTTCATCCTGATCAGGCGGACCCGGACGGCGCTGTTCATGATCTTGCTGCGTTCCTGTTTGATCTGCTGGTAGGTGAAGATAAACGCCAGCACGCCGAAAAACACCGCGGCCAGCATCAGAATTTTCTGTCTCATTGATCGGATCTCCTGTTTGAACTTGATTTCAGGGGGATGGGCGGCATCCGCCGTCCGTATTATGATCAGGCGCTTATTTGTCGACGAGCGCGAACGCCATGGAAAGCTCGGTAACAACGCGGTCTCCGACCGCAAGCGTGCCGGTGCCTTTGCCGAATCTGCGCGTCAGGTTCGGCAGCTCCAGGACCATGACGAGCTGGTCGCCGGGGAAGACCGGGGCCTTGAATTCGGCGGACTCGATGCCCATGAACAGCGCGAGCTTGTTCTTGTTGGCCTCATGGCCGAGCAGAAGGAGCGCGCCGGACTGGGCGATGATCTCCGACTGGACCGAATTCGACAGCACCATGTAGCCGTCGGAATAGGTGCGGATCGGAGGTTCGGTGTGCCCGAGGTTCTTCACCGCGGTCACGCGGGTCTCTTCAAGCTTCGACACATAGTCGACGTACAGGAAAGGATAGCGGTGCGGGATGATGTCCATGACCGAGGAAACGTCGCGCGGATCGTCGTCCTTCCTGTCGAACGGGCCGAACGGCGGCGGTTCGGGAATCGACAGCACGCGTTCGCGTACGGCCATCACGATATCGGCCTGGCAGGCAAGCCCGCCGCTGTTCTTCACGGTTCCGCTGAGTTTGGCTTCGCCGTCCGCGATTTCGTTGACCGCGACTTCGACGAACATGCGGTCGCCGGGGATGTTCGGGCGGCGGAATTTCACGTTATGGACGCTCTTCACGTAAATATCGAGCATATTCTGCGGGTCGAGGCGTTCCCGGACCGCGAGTTCAGCGAGCTGGGCCATGGCCTCCACCTGAAGCACGCCGGGCACGATCGGGCGTCCGGGGAAATGCCCCTGGAAGAACAGGTCGCCGATGGTGAGGTTGCGCCAGCCGACGAGATGGTCTTCGTCGATGACCTTCACGCGTTCGAGCATGAGGTAATCGGGAGAGACGGGCAGGATCGTCCGGAGGTCGCGGACGGAAAGAATCGTATCGGATTTCATCGTTTGTCTCCTTTTCGTTTACTTCGCGGCCGCGGCGGCTTCCTGTTCAAGCATGAGCGCGGCGAGTTTGCAGTGGGTCGGATGGCCGGACTTGACCGACATGACGTGCGCATGGACGCGCTTGCCGACGAGATAGAGGTCCCCGATCATGTCCATGATCTTGTGGCGGACAAGCTCGTTGGGGTAACGCAGGCCGTCCTTGCAGATCAGCGCGCCGTCGTGCAGGATGATGGCGTTGTCGAGGCTGCCGCCCTTGGCAAGTCCGGCGGCGATGACCTGTTCCAGCTCCTTGTACGGACAGAACGTGCGTGCGCCCTCAAGTTCGTTCCGGAAGTTTTCGGGTGTGACCTGACAGGAGAAGAACTGCGTATCGAGGTCGCTGTAGCCGAACTGCGTGGTGAACGAAATGCGCAGGTCGTCGGCGGGCAGCAGCGCGAGCATCGCGGAACCTTCCTCGAATATGATCGGGGCCTTCGCGGTCCAGTAGTGCGCTTCGGCGTCCTGTTCCTGAAGTCCGGCCTCCATGATCCCCTCGAAATACGGCTTGGCGCTTCCGTCGGCGATCGGCGGTTCCGGGCCGTCCATTTCGATGTAGGCGTTGTCCACACATGCGGCATGCAGGGAGGACATGATATGTTCCACGGTCACCACGAACGCCCCGGTCGTACGGGACGCGATCGTGGTCGCACGGCGCACGTCGACCACGTTCCGGGCGTTCGCCAGGACTTCGGGCGCGCCGGGCATGTCGATGCGGCGGAATACGATTCCTGTGTCGGGCGGTGCGGGAAGGATGCGGAGCGTGGCACGGGCCCCCGTATGCAGGGCGATGCCCTTGACGACGGCCGGGCCTTTCACGGTATTTTGTTTCGGCATGGTTTTTCTCAAAATCTCATGGTTAGTTTCGGAAAAAAATATTTTTCTCTGTAATTTAGCGCTTTTTCGCGTGATTACCAGTCAAAATGGCGTTATATTATAAAGAAAGTTGTGTTTTTTTTCATTTTTGCGTCTTTTTCGGAGATTTTCCGGTCATGAACCATCGACATCGCATCATCATCCTGCTCGGCCCGACCGCATGCGGCAAGACATCGTTCGGAGTCGCGCTCGCCGCGCGCATCCACGCCGCGGTCCTCAGCGCCGATTCCCGCCAGATATACCGCGGACTCGACATCGGGACCGGCAAGGACCTCGCGGAATACGCCCCGCCCGGACAGCCAGCCGTCCCGTACAAGCTCATCGACATCCTGCCGCCGGACGCCGAATATTCCCTCGCCGAATATCTGCGCGACGCCGCCGCGGCAGTAAAGGAGACAGAGGCGGACGGACGCGTCCCGCTGTTCGTCGGCGGCACGGCCCTCTACCTGCACGGCATGGTGTTCTCGTACCACCTCGCGCCGGGCGCGCCGGTCCCGGAATTCCGCGCGTATCTCCGCAGTCTCGACACCGCCGCGCTCCGCAGGCTTCTGCTTGAACTCGATCCGGCGAGCGTCGTCCCGGCGAACGAACCCGACAACCGCATCCGCCTGATCCGAGCCATCGAGCTTGCCCGTGCAGCAAACGAAAATGCGCTGCCGAACGACCTGGAACGCCCCTTCCCGCCGTCCGATTTCCTCGTGCTTGGACTCTACAGGCCGCGTTCCGAGACACGCGCCCGCGTCCTGCAGCGTTTGGACGAACGCCTCGCGAACGGCATGGTCGAAGAAGCGGAGCGTCTCCACGCGGAGGGCATGAGCTGGGAGAAAATGGAATTCCTCGGCCTCGAATACCGTTACCTCGCGCGCTATTTGCAAGGGCAGCTCACGATGGAGGAAATGCACGATCAGCTCTATGCGAAGATCTGCCAGTTTGCCAAACGTCAGGATTCCTGGTTCCGCAAATTCGAAAACGACGGCTGCCCGATCCACTGGCTCCGTCCGGACCGGATCGACGACGCCGAAAAGCTTTGCCGCGACTTCCTCGCCGGACGTCCCGTCCCCGCGCCGGATTTCCGGCTCGCCGACTGCAAATATCCGGTTCATCCCGAGTTTGATTCAGGCGGAAACGGAAAAAAGGCGCGATGAAGCGGAAAAAAAGAGTTGACAATCGGTTTTCCTGTGATATATTTATAGGATAAGTGTCTTTATTAACGCAAAACCCGTAACAACATGGAGATTTATTATGTCCGGTCACAGTAAATGGGCAAATATCAAGCACAAAAAAGAGGCAACCGACAAGAAGAAAGGTCAGGCGTTCTCCCGTCTGGCCAAGGAAATCATGGTTGCCACCAAGCAGGGCGGCAAGGATCCCGCTTCCAACATCAAGCTCCGCATGGCCCTCGCCTCCGCGAAGGCCAGCAACATGCCCCGTGAAAACATCGAACGCGCCATCAAGAAGGGCGCGGGCGAACTCGGCGACGTCGCCTACGAAGAGATCACCTACGAAGGATACGGTCCCGCCGGTACCGCGTTCGTCGTCGAATGCCTCACCGAAAACCGCAACCGCACCATCGGCGACGTCCGCATGACGTTCGACCGCAACGGCGGCAACTTGGCGGCCAGCGGCGCCGTGTCCTGGATGTTCCAGCGCAAGGCCCACTTCATCATCGAAGGCGAAAACGCCGACGAGGACAAGCTGATGGAACTCACGCTCGAAGCGGGCGCGGAAGACATCACCGCCGAAGACGGCATCGCCGAGATCTGGGCCGCCCCGGAAGCCTTCGCCGACATCGCCAAGGCGCTTGAAGACGCCGGCATCGAATGCTCCGAAGCCAAGCTCACCCGCAAGCCGGAAAACACCGTCGGCATCAACGAACTCGGCAAGGCTCAGCAGGTCCTCCGCCTCGTCGAACGCCTCGAAGAGCTCGACGACGTCCAGGCCGTCTACTCCAACGAAAACATCGCCAGCGAAGTCCTCGACGAGATCGACGCCCAGGGCTGACCCGCGGCTTCGTTTCCCGCACGGAGGGCGTCCCGGATGATCATCATCGGCATAGACACCGCCATCCGGAAAACCGGATACGGCGTGATCGACATGCGGACCGGCGGTTCTGTCCGGATACTGGACTGCGGCCTGATCCGCAACGCGCCCTCCCTGCCCCACAGCGAATGTCTCAGGCGTCTCGCCGGGGGCATTCGCGAACTTGTTTCTTCGTTCAAGCCCGAGGCCGCCGCCATCGAATCGGCGTTCGTCTCCCGGAACGTGAAGACCGCCATGATCCTGAGCCTCGCCCGAGGCGCGGTCATCACAGCCCTCGCCGAATGCTCGGTCCCGGCGTTCGAATACTCCCCGAAGAGCGCCAAACGCGCCGCGACCGGACTCGGCGAAGCCGACAAAAGCCAGGTCGCCGCGATCATGGCGAACCTCGGCGGACTTGACATCTCGCAGATACCGGACGACGCCACGGATGCGCTCGCGCTCGCCTACTGCCACGGCAACCTGGTCCTGCGCGCAGGCAACGGCATCGTCAAACAACCTCAACCCATCTGATCTCACGGAAGGCATGCTATGATTCTCACAAAATACGGTAAGAAGGAATGGGGGATGGCGCTCGCAGCTTTCCTCGTCGTTTTCGTGCTCTGCGCCGCAGCCGTGTTTCTCAAGATTCTCCCGCCCGGCGTCTCCGGAGCGATCACAGCCTTCGCCGCGCTCGCATGTTTCGCCGCCTGCGCCTTTTTCCGCGACCCGCCGCGCAGGATCGCGGCCGATCCGTCCGCCATCGTGTCGCCTGCCGACGGCGTGATCAAGGACGTGGAGCTCATCAAGTCCGAGACGCTCGAATGCGACGACCTCCGCCGTCTCTTCCACGACAAGGACATCCTCCGCATCGGCATCTTTCTCTCCGTCTTCAACGTGCACATCAACCGCGCGCCATGGGACATGAAGGTCGAGTTCAAATTCTACAAGCCGGGCAAGTATCTGGACGCCCGCGATCCTGACGCAGGAAAAGTCAACGAATCCATGCTCATCGGCAGCACCTGCCCGTTCGAGGGCGAGACGTTCCCCATTGCGGTCCGCCAGGTCTCCGGCGCGATCGCCCGCCGCATCGTCTGCCCGGTCAACCCCGGCGAATCCTACACGCGCGGCCAGAAATACGGTATGATCAAGTTCGGTTCCCGCACGGAACTCTACATCCCCGCCGGAATGGGCATCGACGTGGCCGTGAACGTGGGCGAAGCCGTCCGTGCCGGTTCCTCCATCCTCGCGTTCGTCCGCCCCGAGGCGAAGGCGAAACTTCACGCGCTGGCCGAAGAGGCCGCCGCAAAGGACCTGTAATGAATCCCGGAAACGAACAGGAACATCCTGCGCCGCCTTCGAGGAAACTGCAGCAGTGGCTTCAGTTCGTCCCGAACAGCCTCACGCTCTGCAATTCCCTCTGCGGATACGCCGCCATCCTCGTGACGCTTCAGGCGTACAAGCACGTCGACGACCAGCACGCCATGGCAACGGTCTTCGCCTGGAGCGCGGGGCTCATCCTCTTCGCGATGGTCTTCGACATGTTCGACGGCTTCACCGCGCGCCTCCTGCACGCGTCCAGCCTGCACGGCATCCAGATGGATTCCCTCGCCGACATGACCACGTTCGGCGTCGCGCCCGCCACGCTCGTCGCCGTCATGGCGCACAACATGCGCCACATCGAACGCGCCGGTGAGTTCGTCCCGATCTGCGTGCTCTGCGGCATCTACCTCGGATGCGCCGCGCTCCGCCTCGCCACGTACAACGTCCATGCGATGTACGAGAAGAAGAGCAGCGACATCTTCACCGGCCTGCCCTCCCCCGGCGCCGCCGCCGCGCTCTGCACCATCATCCTCTTCGCCGCCACGGAAAAAGGCAGCAACACCCTGCGCGAATACTTCCGCTATCTTCCGATCTACGCCACGATCCTCGGATTCCTGATGGTCAGCCAGGTCCCGTACCTGCATTTCGGCAAGTATCTGGCATCCGCGCGCTACCACAAGGAACGCCTCCTGATCATCGGCCTGCTGCTCCTCGCATGGCTCGTCTCCTCCTTTCTCGTGAATCCGTTCCTCTTCCCCTTCCTCCTTGTGAACATCTACGTCGTCTGGGGACTGATCGCGTATTTCGCGCTGAAGATGGGATTCGTGAAGCACACGCACCCGCTCGTGCCGGAACAGAGCGAGGACGCGAACGACGACGGAGTCCGGAAACCATGAACATCCTCATCACGGGCGGAGCCGGATTCATCGGCTCCCATCTCGCCGAATCCTGGCTGAAGGACGGCCACAGCGTCTCCATCATCGACGACCTTTCCACGGGCTCGCTCGACAACCTCAAACATCTCCCGCATCAGGAACGTATCGAGTTCGTGAAGGGCAACGTGATCTCCTCCCGCGCGCTTCCCCGGCTCGTCGAAAAAGCCGACATCGTCTACCACCTGGCCGCGGCGGTCGGCGTCGAACTGGTCGTTCATGATCCGATCCGCACGATCGAAACCAACGTCTCCGGCACCAGCCGCATCCTGAAGCTCGCCGACAAGCTCGGCGGACGCCGCGTCTTCGTCGCGTCCACCAGCGAAGTCTACGGCAAATCCGCTTCCGTGCCGTTCCACGAGACCGACGACCTGATCATCGGCCCGTCCACGCATTCCCGCTGGAGCTATGCATGCAGCAAGCTCATCGACGAGTTCCTGCTCATGGCGTACCACCGCTCGAAAAACCTCCCCGGCACGGTCACGCGTTTCTTCAACACGGTCGGCCCGCGCCAGACCGGGCGTTACGGCATGGTCATCCCGCGCTTCGTTTCCGCCGCGCTTCAGGGCAAACCGCTCCGCGTCTTCGGCACCGGCGAACAGACCCGCTGTTTCTGCCATGTGGCGGACACTGTCCGCGCGCTCCGTCTCCTCCCCGGCTGCGAAGCGTCGTTCGGCGAAATCCTGAACATCGGCAGCACGAACCGCATCACGATCCGCCAGCTCGCGGAAACCATCATCGAACAGCTTCATAGCAAGTCGAAGATCGAGGTCGTTTCCTATGACAAGGCCTATGAACCCGGCTTCGAGGACATGCTTCACCGCGCCCCGGACTGCACGAAGATCGGGCGCATCTGCGGCTGGAAGGCCGAACTCCCGCTCGACCGCATCATCTCCGACGTCGCCGAACAGATGCAGGCGGACTGACCGCCCTTTCGTGCAATCACGCAATTCATAGAAAATAGGTCTTACAGGTCACATAGGACCTTTCTTCCTCCACTTCCGTGTTTTTACACGCGGGACTCGAAGCCGATCCGCGGGTCGGCGATCACGTACAGGATGTCCGACAGCAGGATGCCGGCGAGCGTGAGGAATCCGCTGAACGCGAAGAGCGTCATCATCAGCGGGATGTCGCGGCTGCTGAGCGCGAGCATGGAAAGCGCGCCCATGCCGGGGATGTTGAAGATGTATTCGATCAGGATGCTGCCGGACACCAGACCGGGCAGGATGCCCGCGAACAGCGTGATCATGATGATCAGGGCGTTGCGGAACGCGTGAACGTAGATGACCTCCTTTTCCGGCAGGCCCTTGGCGCGCGCCGTGCGGATGTATTCCTGGCGGATCACGTCGAGCATGCCCGCCCGCGTGAACCGCGCGATCCCGGCGAACGACGCGTAGCTGAGGCAGAAGACCGGCAGGACATAGTGCATCGCCGTCACCCACATGATCCGCCACGAGCTCATCCCCTGCGCGATGTCAGGCGTGAGCCCCTTCAGCGGGAAGATCGGCGCAAGGCCGCCCACACACAGCGTCGCCTGAAGCAGAAGCGCCACGGAGATCGCCGGCAGGGAGTACAGGAAGAACAGGAACAGCGTCGTGGTCTTGTCGAATACCGTATCGTGCCGGACGGCGGTCCGGATGCCGATCGGAATAGAGAGGATGTAGGTGACGAGGATCGCGAAGAGGTTGAGCTTGATCGTGATGGGGAGGCGTTCGAGAACCAGCTCGGTCACGGGCCGTCCCTTGTCGACAGCGACGGACGCCCCCAGGTCGCCGTGGAACGCCTCCCAAATCCATAGCCCGAACCCGACGATGATCGGTTTGTCGAGGTGAAGCTTCTCCTCGATGATCTTGTTGCGCCCGATGTCGGTCTTGTCGCTCGACATGGTTCCGGCCGCGTTCTTGCCGCCGCCGTCGGCGGAGAGAAACGTGCTTTTGGACGGGTCGCCCGGAGCCAGGCGCACAAGCGCGTAGCTCGCCAGCAGGATCACGAAGAGCGTGAAAATGCCGAGGGCGAGGCGCTTGACCAGATATGTCCAGAATTGTCCCTTCATACGCGGGCGGCGTCCTTTACGGATGGATTATGGAAACAACAAATATTCACTACAAATTTACCTCATTTTTCCCCGAATGCAAATCCGCGTCCGAAAAAATCGCGCAAAACATGCACTTTTCCCGTTTCCCGCTTGATTTTCGCAGCTCCACGATGTATTGTTATGAATTCAGAGTTTCAATGAATTCAACCTGTACGTATCCTCATTAATTATGTTTTTCTTTCTGTTCGCTTCCGCTCTTTTTCTGCTCGCGTTCGTGTTTCTGGACATGTCGCACGAAGTCCTGAAGAAACAGATCCGCCGCATCAGCGCGAAAAAAACGGACGAGCCGCGTCCGCTCGAACTGGATTACCCTTTTTTCAGGCTCGGCCCGCCCGGGTCCGGCCGCGCTCCGTGGCAGCGTTACGGCCGCCGGGAAACACAGGTCGCCGACCGCGACGATTTTATTAAAAGGATCGCGCCGGAGCATTTCGACAAGTTCATCCTTCAGGAACGCATCCTGCGGCTGATGCTCGGCGCGTCGTTGTTCGTACTCGCGCTGGACGTGCTCGCGGTCGCGATACACATCATCCGGCACTGGCATTGAGCTGTGTCGGGCTCAGACTGACGCGGCGAGCTGAAGTCCTTTGAGGTAGCGCCCCTCCGGGAACGAGGTCAGGACGGGATGGTCCGGCCCCTGGGACAGCCACCGCACCGTGCGGAGCGGACGATGCGCGTCCGACGCCGCGGAATCCACGATCTTCGCGAAGAGGTCGTCGTCGATCGCGCCGGAACACGAGAACGTGAACAGCTGTCCGCCCGGATTGAGGAGCTTGACCGCCAGCAGGTTGATATCCTTGTAGGCGCGCGCGGCGCGTTCCCGCTGCGACATGGTCTCCGCGAACTTCGGCGGATCCAGCACGATCAGATCGAAACTCTTCCGCGCGTCGCGGCAGCTCCGCAGGAACTGGAACACGTCGGCCTCCTTCGTCTCGAACGCATCCGGAGAAACCCCGTTCAGCGACGCAAGTTCGCGCGCACAGGCAAGCGCCGGTTCCGAGGAATCCACGTTCAGCACATGCTTCGCGCCCCCCTTCAGCGCCGCGAGCCCGAATCCGCCCGTGTACGAGAAACAGTTCAGCACACTTTCCGCCCCGGCGGCGCATTCGGACACCAGTCGGCGATTGTCACGCTGGTCGAGGTAGAATCCGGTCTTGTGTCCCGCCAGATAATCGGCGCGGTACCGGATGCCGTTTTCCGTGAACTCCAGCACGTCCGGAAGCGGTTCCCCGGCGAGGTGTCCGGTCCGGGACGGAAGCCCGTCCTTCGCGCGGCTGTCAACGTCCGAGCGTTCGTACACGCCCTTCGCGTAATCCAGCAGCAACTTTCCGATCAGTTCGCGATGACGTTCCATCCCCGCGCCCGTGATCTGGCAGACGGCGTATTCGCCGTAGATGTCGGCGATCAGCCCCGGCAGACCGTCCGATTCCGCGCAGACCAGCCGGTACGCGTCCGGCTGTTCACCGTGGAACACGGTCTTGCGGAGCGCGAACGCGGAAGCAAGCCGTTTCCTGAAAAATGCCTCGTCAACCGCTTCGGATTCCGTGAAATTCCAGAGTTTCACCGGGATATGCGATTCGGCGGCGTATGCCCCGTGCGCAAGGAATTCGCCGCGCGCGCTCCTGATCTCGACCGTTTCGCCGGGACCGGGATTCCCCGTGACCTCGCGGACCGCGCCGGAAAAGATCCACGGATGATGCCGCAGGACGGATTTTTCGCGGCCTTCTTTCAGAATGACGGTATGCATTAAGAATCCTCGGGGAACTCAAATCAGGTTCAAAACAAAAAGAAAGGCGGATCGTTGAGACCCGCCCGCGGGAAAAACACACTCAATAACGGATCAGCATGGAGCCCCACGCCAGTCCGCCGCCGAACGATGTGAACAGCACCAGGTCGCCGCGTTTGATGCGGCCCGTGCGGCACGCCTCGTCGAGCGCGATGCCGATCGAGGCGGAACTGGTGTTGCCGTAGTGCCGGATGTTGCAGAACGCGCGGTCTTCGCCGATGCCGAGGCGCTTCGCCACGGCGTCGATGATGCGGAGGTTCGCCTGATGCGGGATCACCAGTGCGAGCTGATCGATCGAAACGCCAGCCTGCGTAAGCACTTCCTCGCTGGACGACACCATGGCATTCACGGCGAGCTTGAACGTCTCGCGGCCTTCCATGTAGATGAAATGATCGCGGTTCCAGACCGTTTCGTGACAGGCGGGAGCCTTGCTGCCGCCCGCGGGGATCCGCAGGACGTCGGTATAGCCGCCGTCGGCGTGGAGCGAACTCGCGATGATGCTGTCCGGGGAATCCGTGCCGTCGTTCTGGAGCAGCGCGCATCCCGCGCCGTCGCCGAAGAGGATGCAGGTGTTGCGGTCGGTCCAGTCCACGATCACGGAGAGCTTGTCGGAGCCGCAGACCAGAACGTTGCGGTATTTGTCCGGGAAGGAACGCATGAGGGAGAACCCGACCTCGAGCGAGGAAACGAATCCGGCGCATGCGGCGGAGAGGTCGAAGCAGAACGCCTTTTTGCACTGGAAATGGTTCTGAACCAGCGCGCCGGTGTTCGGGAAGATATAGTCGGGAGAAATCGTGGCGACTACGATCGCGTCGATGTCGCGTCCGTCGACTCCGGCCTGCGCCAGGGCTTTTTCCGCGGCCTTGATTGCCATGGTGGACGCGGTTTCATCGGGTCCGGCGATGCGGCGTTCTTCGACGCCTGTACGCGTGCGGATCCATTCGTCGTTGGTGTCGACGAGCTTTTCGATATCGGCGTTGGTCCGTATTTTTTCAGGGAGGTACGAGCCCGTCCCCGCAATGCGAATGCCCATATTGTCATCCTTTGATGCTGTTCGGCGTAGAGGAGGTTGAAATGGTCTCTTCCCGCGCCCCGCGGAAATGCCCGTCCGCGAGCGGACGGAACAGAGAAACCATCCATAATATAACACGCGTTTCCGGTTTTTCAAGCTGGTTTTTAACCCCGCCCCGAAACAATGTGTCATTCAGCCGGATTTTTCGTTTTTTTCCGTCTTTTTTAAAGGTTTACGCTTGACAAATCGGACTTGAATGGTATCTTACTTGTAACACACATACCCCCAACCCTGTTCACACAATCAAGTTTTCAGGAGTTACACCATGAAACGTTCCTTCTTTGCCGCACTTGCGGCCGGCGCTTTCCTCGCGCTGCCCGCGTTCCAGGCCGCGGCCCAGACCGATGCCGACCAGCTCAAGGACCTCAAACCCGTCAAGTACGTCTTCCTGTTCATCGGCGACGGCATGTCCCTGCCCCAGCGCATGATGGCCGAGGAGTTCAGCCGTTCCACCACGGGCAAGGGCCTCACGATCAACGCCATGCCGGTGCAGGGCTACTCCAAGACCAGCTCCGCCAGTAACTTCATCACCGACTCCGCCGCCAGCGGAACCGCCATCGCCTGCGGAGAAAAGACCAACAACGGCCGCATCGGCATGGACACCGAGGGAAAAAAGAACCTCGAATCCGTCGCCGAAGTCGCGAAGAAGAACGGCCGTGCCGTCGGCATCCTCACCAGCATCACCATCAACCACGCCACCCCGGCTTCCTTCTACGCCCACAACGTGAGCCGCGACAACTATTACGACATCGGCCTCGACCTCGTGAAGTCCGGCTTCGAATACTTCGGCGGCGGCGGCCTCCAGGGCAACCGCAACGGCGACAACGACATCTACAAGATCGCCGAGAAGGCCGGCTACACCGTCGCGTACAAGGACGAAGTCCCGAAAGTCGACCTGAAGAAAGCCGACAAGCTCTTCGTCCGCGGTCACAACGGCCAGCTCCCCTACGCCATCGACAAACCGGCGGACGAATGGGGTCTCGCCGAGTACACCCAGCAGTGCATCGACTTCCTCATGCTGAAGAACAAGCCGTTCTTCGTCATGGTCGAAGGCGGCAACATCGACCATCACGGACACAGCAACGACGCCGGATCCAGTCTCCGCGAGACCATGGAAATGGACCGCGCCGTCTCCGTCATCATGGATTTCGCCAAGAAGCATCCGAACGACACCCTCCTCGTCGTCACCGGCGACCACGAGACCGGCGGCCTGACCCTCGGTTTCGCGAACACCCAGTACGAATCCTCCATCTATCTGCTCGGCAACCAGAAATGCTCCAGCGACGAGTTCAAGAACAAAGTCAACCAGCTCGCCGACAAGATCCTTGGCCCCAGACGGATGGGCCCTCCCGCCGGCAGAAACAACGACAACCAGAACAATCAGGCCAGCGCCGAAGAAAAGACCATCAAGTTCGACGACATCAAGCCGCTCATCACCGAAAACTTCGGCCTGATCTTCGACAACCAGGGCGGTTCCAACGAAAACAACGGCGCCGTTCAGGCCAACCTCAGATCCGCCGACCGCAACGCCCGCAGAAAGCTGAACCTCGTCCTCACGAAGTCCGAACAGGACCGCATCGAAGAGGCGTTCAACAGACAGTTCCCGAACGGCAAGCGCGCCGGTTTCGGCGGCGGCGACGCCGTCGCGAACACCGTCGTGGCGATCTTCGACAACAAGTCCTCCGTCGGCTGGACCAGCGGCGCGCACACCGCCCTCCCCGTCGACACCAGCTCCTACGGCGTGAACGCCAATGTCTTCGGCGGCATGTACGAGAACTCCGACATCGCCAAGCGCCTCAAGGCGATTATCTCCGTCCCCGTGAAATGATCTGAGCTTACAGCCTCATTTTCCATGTTCGATCATTGGAAAATATCCAGACGCGACGCAGTCATGGTGGTCGTTTTCCTCCTTGCCTGCGCCGCGCTTTGGTTTCTCGACATCCTCCACACGGCCCCGCCGCCGGAGGGCGTCAAGTGCAAGGCGCGCATCCTCTCCGTCGACAACAGCAACATCTTCAGGATCGGTCTGCTGCAGAAGGGCGAGCAGCATGTCCGCCTGAAAGTCCTCTCCGGTCCGTTCAAGGGACGCGAGTTCAACGGGACGAACATCATCCGTGCCAACATGGAGCTGGACAAGGTGTTCGAGCCGGGCGACCTCGCGCTCGCGGCCATCCCGTACGACGCCGACGAGAACTTCACGGTCATCGCGCAGGACCACTACCGCATCGGCTACGCGCTCCTGCTGTTTACCCTTTTCGGCATCCTCCTGCTCGTCTTCGCAGGCATCACCGGATTCAACGCCCTGCTCTCCTTCGTCTTCAGCTGTCTGGTCATCTGGAAGCTCGTGATTCCGCTTGCGTTGAAAGGCGGAAACGTGCTCCTCATCACGTTCGCCGCCGTCACTTTGCTCAGCGCGGTCATCATCTTCCTGGTCGCCGGAATGACGCGGAAAGGCGTCACGGCATTCTTCGGCGCGATCCTCGGCGTGCTCGCCAGCTGCGTCATGGCCTACGTCTTCACGAAGCTCTTCAAGATCAGCGGCGGCATGATGCCCTATTCCCAGACGCTGCTTTATTCCGGCTACGAATTCCTCAGCCTCCCCGACATCTACATCGGCGCAATCTTCCTCTCCAGTTCCGGCGCGGTCATGGACCTCGCCATGGACGTCTCCGCCGGCATGGTCGAAGTCCTCCAGAAACGCCCGGACATCCACCGCCGCGAGCTGATCGGATCCGGCCTGAACATGGGCCGCAGCGTGGTCGGCACCATGACCACGACGCTCCTGCTGGCCTATTCCGGCGGCTATCTCACGCTCATGATGACGTTCGCTGCCCAGGGTATCGGCCCGCTCGACTTCATCAACAATCCGTACGTTGCATCCGAAGCGGTCAAAACGCTCGTCGGCAGTTTCGGACTCGTCCTCGTCGCGCCGTTCACCGCATTCGTCGGCGGATTTATCATCCCGCACAAGGGTAAAAAGCAGGCGGAACTAGAGCAGATTCCGGAAGCGAAGCAGGAAGAACCGGGAAACGCCTGATCCTTCGTTATTCTTGTCCTTTTTCGCCTCTTTCCCGGCATTTTTCTATAAAAAAGCGGGAAAACACGAAAAAAAATGCGTTTTCCGGTTGTTTTCCTCCAAAACGGCGCTATATTGTTTCCTTTACAAGGAAAAACACGCCATGCCAGACCAGAACATCCTCATATACGATTCAACGCTTCGCGACGGCGCCCAGGGAGAACATGTCTCGTTCTCGAAGGACGACAAGCTCCGTATTGCCGCGAAACTGGACGAACTGGGCGTGGCATACATCGAAGGCGGCTGGCCGGGATCGAATCCGCGCGACGCCGAATTCTTCCGCGACGCAGCCTCCTGTACGTTCAAATACGCAAAACTCTGCGCGTTCGGCTGTACGCGCCGCAAGGAACTGGCCGCGGAGAACGATCCGCAGCTGCGCGCCCTGCTCGATTCCGGCGCGCCCGTCTGCACCATCGTCGGCAAGACGCCTGCATCGCAGGTCCGCGAGATTCTGAACGTTTCCGAGGAAGACAACCTGTCCATGATCCGCGAATCCTGCCGGTTCCTCGCCGATGCCGGACGCGAGGTCATCTTCGACGCCGAACACTTCTTCGACGCATGGAGCGAGGACCGCGCCTACGCCGAACGCGTCCTGAACGCGGCATGCGAGGGCGGCGCTTCGGCCGTTACCATCTGCGACACAAACGGAGGACTGCTCCCCGTCGAAATCCTCGACATCACGAAGAAGGTCCGCGCGATCCTCCCCGAAAATATCATCCTCGGCATCCACTGCCACAACGACTCCGGCACGGCCGTCGCGAACTCCATCGTGGCAGTGCGCAGCGGAGCCCGCCTCGTGCAGGGCACGGTGAACGGCATCGGGGAGCGCTGCGGCAACGCCAACCTCTGCACCATCATCCCGAATTTCGAGCTGAAGACCGATTTCCGCTGCCTTCCGCCCGGCCATCTCGCCATGCTGAAGGACGTCAGCGATTTCGTCTGTGAAAAAGCCAACATGCGCCCAGACGCCCACGCCCCGTACGTCGGCGAAAGCGCATTCGCGCACAAGGCCGGGCTCCATGTCGATGCCATCGCGAAGAATCCGGTCACGTTCGAACACGTCCGGCCGGAATCCGTCGGCAACCGACGCCGCATCCTCATCTCCGAGCTCTCCGGGCGTCATTCACTCACCATGAAAGCCGCCGAATTCGGCATCGATCTGCGGGATTCCCGACTCGGCAACGCCGGGCTTCAGGAACTCAAGAAACGCGAACGCGCCGGATACGAATACGAGACCGCCGAGGCGTCGTTCGTCGTGCTGATGCACAAGGTCATGAACCTCTGGCCCTCCTACTTCACGCTCGAGGGATTCCGCGTCATCATCGAAAAACGCGGCGAAGGCGACCGCGTGGTCTCCGAAGCCACGGTTAAACTTAACGTCGGCGGCGTCTCCCAGCTCACGGCCGCGGAAGGCGACGGCCCGGTCAACGCGCTCGACCTCGCACTCCGCAAGGCGCTGGAGCGTTTCTACCCCGCGCTCCGGGACGTTTCCCTCATCGACTTCAAAGTCCGCATCCTGGAGAATCTGAACGGAACCGCCGCCCAGACGCGCGTCCGCATCCAGAGCCACGACTCCACCAGCGTGTGGGACACCGTCGGCGTCAGTGAAAACATCATCGAAGCATCCTGGATCGCCCTCGCCGATTCCGTGGAATATGCCCTCTTCAAGAAACACATCGCACCCTCAAACAGCCAGGAAGGATCCGAACCATGACCCGGCGTTTTCTTTTGATTCTGTGCATCGTGCTCATCGGCACGTTCTATTTTGCGCCCCAGCCCAAGGCCGAGGCGTTCGACCCCGTCACCCTCGCTATTCTGACCCCGCTGGCCATCCAGGGCGCGAAGATCCTCGCGCCGTACGTGATCCGCGGCCTCAAGAACGTCGCCGTCGTCGGTCTGCGTTCCGCGAAATATTTCCTCAAATTCTTCCTTGTCCCGGTCGGCCTCGTGGAATGCATCATCATGCCGTGGCGCTTCTCGACAGGGCTAAGCCACATGGGACAGGGGTTCATAGGATTGTTCTGTTTCGCGGGCAACCTATGTCTGATACCGCTCGCGATCTTTGGCGTCGGCGTTTAGCGGGGACGTGCTGAACAATGCCGAACGAAAAACGTCCGCCCGAAGGGACCGCCACAGGCCGCGCCCGCAAGAAGATGGATCCCATCCTCCGCGAGTGGTACGGCGAAGGCGGATCCGACGGCGAACTCATGAAGTATCTGCCCGGCACGCAGCCAGTCGGGGACGTGCTTCAGCGCGTCATACGGAAGAAACTGCCGGACGGCGTCGCGGATTTCCGCATGATCGCGGCCCGCTGGCCCGAAATCGCCGGCGCGGTCGCCGCGAAACACACCACGCCGCTTTCCATCACCAATAAAACGCTCTTCATCGAGGTGGAGCATCCCGCCTATCTGGCGTCCGTCCGCACAAAGTCCGTACAAACCGCTATCCTCGGTCGCATCGCCGAGCTGATCGGCGCGGACAAATGCACTACACTGACCTTCACCCCCGCGGGACGCCGCCGCACCGTCTAATTCCGCTATGATCTTCTTCGACACCATCGACTCCACGACGACTTGGGCGGTCGCGCATTTCGCCGAACTGAACGATCGCGAACTCGTCGTCGCCGCCACCCAGACAGCCGGGCGCGGACGCCTCGACCGCAAATGGATCTCCCCGCGCGGCAACATCTACGCCAGTTTCGTGCAGAAAAATGTGAACAGTCCGCTGCTCGGCGTCGCGGCAGGATCGCTTGCCGTCCTCGACCTCGTGCGCGAGCTCGCCCCCGCTCAAAAATTCCATATCAAGTGGCCGAACGACATCTTCTGCGGCACGGCGAAGATATCCGGCATCCTCTCCCAGTTCATCAGCCCGCGCAACGGCGCGCCCGGCGGACTCGTGACCGGGATGGGCGTCAACCTGAACATGACCCTCGAACAGCTCGCGTCCGCCTCGCAGGAAGCCACGTCCGTCCTCATCCTGACCGGTGCGCCTTGCGATTACGAGGCCGCGCTGCACCGGTTCGAGAAAATCCTGCACGACCATGCCGAGGTCCTGAAAAACGCCCCGGAAACCCTTTTCGCACGCTGGAAAACCGAAAACGGTCTTCTCGGAAAACGCGTGGAATTCCTCGCGGGCGACGGTTCCCGCCTCACCGGGCTTTTCCGCGACATCGCCGACGATGGATCGGTGATCCTCGACGAAGACGGCGGACGCACGCTCACGCTGAACTGCGGCGACGTACGGTTGCAGACCCGCGCTTGATTTTCGCGCGAACGCGTGTATAGTATCTGCTAAGAAATACAATCAAACCCGGCATGCGCCCGGAAGGAAATCCCGATCATGATCGCTCAGCTCACAGGCAAAATCGTTTCCCTGAACTTCACCGAACTCATCCTCGACGTGAACGGCGTCGGTTATTTCGTCTCCATCCCCATGAGCACATACGACGTGCTGCTGAAATCGGGCGAAGGCGGCACCGCCGCGGTCCTGACCTGGCTTCAGGTGCGCGAGGACGCGCTCCAGCTCTACGGGTTCGCGAAGAAAGAGGAGCTCGAAATCTTCAAGCTCCTGCTCACTGTGAACGGCATTGGCGCAAAGACCGCCCTCGCCATCCTCAGCAGCATGAACATCCCCACGTTCTGCAATGCCATCGTCAACGCCGACATCAAGGTCCTCAAGCACATCAGCGGCATCGGCCCGCGCTCCGCCGAACGCATGATCGTCGAGCTCCGCGACAAGATCGTGAAGCTCTTCCCCGAGGTCACGTTCGCCGGACTTCCGCAGGACGTCCCGCAGTCGCGCGAAATGGAAGACGCGCTCCTCGCGCTCGAACAGCTTGGATTCCAGCGCGCGAAGATTCAGAAGACCGTCGCGGACCTCGTCGCCGCCCTGCCCGAACAGGAACGTTCCAGCGAGAACATCATCCGCAAGGCACTCCGCAAGCTCAACTCTTAATGGCATCAAGTTCATTTTTCGTCACTTAGACCGTCTCTTTTTCGAGGCGGTCTTTTTTTGTTCTGCTTTCAGCTCAATTCCACCTTATTTCACATCGACGATCCATCCGCTTTCATCGTCTGCTCGTTGAGCTCGAACAATAATATTTTTGAGGTGAATATGCCTTATTATCTGCGCTTGATACACACATGCGTTCCCGCGCATGCGCGCGACCTCAATGCAAGCTCAATCTGATAAGTCTTATAGACCCTATAAGTCCTATCATTTTCGCCTCATTTCGCCTCGCGGAACAAACACACGTCATCCACGTTCTTTTTTCCGTGGAATCTTTTTTTTTGCGAAACCGTCATTTTTCGCGTTTTTTCCGGCAAAAAGGGCAAAAAAAGGGAAAAAAGGGGGAAAAACGAAAAAAAACGAAAAAAAAACGAAAAAAAGTTTGTTTTTGGCTTGAAAAATGGTGGAGACAGGGTAAATTAGGGGAAGAAAGGTGAAAATAGGGGTTCCAAAGGGGACTCAAAGAGAATCTCGAAAACAGCCATGGCAAACGACACGAAAACAACCTCAAGTTTCTGCATTCTGAGCGGCAACTGCGAGTACAAGCTCGACAGTCAGCACCGCGTCGCAGTGCCTTCGGACTGGCGCAGCCAGACTCCGACCGGCTGTTTCGTGCTCATGCCCGGGCGCGACCGCACGCTTCAGCTGTACACGGAAGAAGTGTACAACGAGCGCATCGGCGCAAAACTGAACCAGCTTTCGCCTTCGAACAAGGAGGACCTCATGAAACTGCGTCAATTGGGCGCCCGCACGTTCAAGCTCCAGTGCGACAAACAGGGCCGCATCCAGATCCCGCAGATTCTGATGGATTTCGCCCAGCTCAAGGACACCGTCGCCTTCATCGCCTCCAGCAACTTCGGACAGATCATGGACGGAGCCCGCTGGCGCGCCGAGTTCGAGGCCTTCAACGAGACCGGCGACAGCTTCCTCGACGTGCTGGATTAAGGAGAACGCGGCATGACGCAGACCATGAACATACAGGAAACCCGGCTCGAAGCTCCGAAGCACATCCCCGTGCTCCCGGAAGCCGTCTGCTCGTTCCTCGCGCCCGAATCCCGCACCGTCCGCCGCATCGTCGACGGCACCGTGGGCTACGGCGGGCACAGCTCGCTTCTCCTGAAAAGCAAGCCCGAAGCGGAACTGCTCGGCCTCGACCGCGACGAGGAGGCCCTGGCGGCCGCGCGCGAACGCCTCGCCTTCGCCGGGGACCGCGTACACCTCATGCATTCCGACTACTCCCGCATGGCCGACCGCGCCGCCGCGCTCGGCTGGGACAAAGTCGACACCATACTCCTTGACATCGGCGTATCCTCCAGGCAGATCGACGACGCGGAACGCGGCTTCTCGTTCCGGTTCGCCGAAGCCCCGCTGGATATGCGGATGGACCGTTCCCGCGGACGCACCGCCGCGGACATCGTCAACACGCAATCAGAAGAGGATCTTACTTCCATATTCCGCGACTACGGCGAAATCCGGGAGGCGCGCCGCCTCGCCCGCCGCATCGTCGAACTCCGTCAAACCAAACCTTTCCTCACCTGCGGTGACCTGGCCGGCGTCTGCGACGACGTTCTGGGCGGATTCCACCGCAAGGGCGGACGCAAAGGTCCGCCCGCTCCCACCCTCGCGTTTCAGGCCCTCCGAATCGCCGTCAACGGGGAACTCGACGAACTCCGCGACGGTCTTCAGGCGGCAGTCGATCTCCTGACCCCCGGCGGCCGCATGGCGGTCATCAGCTTCCATTCGCTCGAAGACCGCATCGTCAAGAACTTCATCCGGGAAATGGCCATGAACTGCAAATGTCCGCCCGGCACCCCGGTTTGCATCTGCTCCTGGCGGGCCGTCCTGAAACCCCTGACCAAAAAGCCCGTCGAAGCCGACGAACGCGAGCTCGCCGCCAACCCGAGGGCCGCCTGTGCCAAACTACGCGCTGCAGAAAAACTTTAACCATAACACGAGAGAGCGGGACACATGAACCAATTCACCAAAAAAACGAATTCGCCGGACCCCGGGGCCGAACCCGGGCGCACGCAAACTCCCTGGGTCGCGGGGCTGATCTTCAAAATGGCCATGATGATGGTCATCATCGCCGCGGCATTCTGGGCCCGTGTGCATCTGAACGACAAGACCGAACAGCTCGCACGCGAGAAAAACCGCATCACCAGAGAAATCCAGGAGAAGCGCACCGAGATCCAGACCCTCATCGCCCAGCGCGAAACGCTCCGTTCCTGGGACAACATCAACTCCAAGATCAAGCAGTACAACCTCGCACTCCGCTCCGTCAATCCGAGCCAGGTGCGCTACATGAAACGTTTCGAAGGCCAGGTCTCCGCGCCCTCCCAGTACGGCGGCGACACGCGCGTCGCGGACACCTCCGCCGGCGCGGACCGGACCTCCGGAGGAGTTCAATAACCTGAAACCGAAATCCCGCACACAGAAAGGACGACCGACATGACACTGTTCCGCTCAATGGCCATCCGCATGGCTCTCGTGTACATCCTGCTCATCTGCGGGTTCGGCTACGTCGCACGCGTACTGTATTCCGTTCAGATCTCGCGCCACGACGAACTCTTCGGCAAAGCCCAGAACACCTATACGACCCGGATCGAGACGCACGGCACGCGAGGCGAAATCTTCGACTTCGGCGGCTCTCTCCTCGTCGGGAACGTCCCCACGATGGACATCGTCGGCGATCCGGCGAACATCTACATTCTGAACAAGAAAGACGACGAAAAGACCGAGACGGAATGCCGCATGATCGCGGATTTCTTCGAAAAGAATTGCGAAAACGTCAATTCCGACGAAGTCTTCCGCCGCCTCAGCAAACGTTCCTTCATCTCAAAGGACGCGAACGGCAGGGAAACCGAGCGCGAGTGCCACTACGCGGTCATCGCGACCGGCGTCAAGTACGAAACCGCGAAGATGCTGAAGGAAAAGGTCAAGGAACTCGCGTTCCACGGCGTCTCCTTCACCAGTTCCTACCGCAGAAACTATCCGAAGAACACGATGCTGGCGAACATCCTCGGCCTCACGAACGTCTCCTACGACACGTTCGTCCCGATCCAGGGCATCGAACGCTCCCTCAACGACGCCATGACCGCCACCTCCGGATCCATGGTCTACGAACGCGCCCGGAACGGCCGTCCCGTGACCTATGTGAACAGCAAGAGCGAACCCACGCTCGACGGCTACAACATCTTCCTCACCATCCGCGAGCCGCTCCAGGCCATCGTGGAGGAGGAACTCGACCTCATGTGCGAACGCGTGAAACCGCACGCCGCCTGGGCGATCCTCGTCGATCCGAAGACCGGCGATGTCCTCGCCGCGGCGCAGCGCCCCACGTTCAATCCGAACGACCGCGGCACCATGACTCCTGAATCCTCCGCGAACAGGCTTTCCGAGCTCGCGATCGAACCCGGCTCCATCATGAAGCCGTTCGTGGTCTCCTATGCCCTCGACAAAGGTTTCGTGACCCCGAACTCCATCGTCGACTGCGAACAGGGCGTCTGGAAGTACGCGGGCCGTCTCCTGCACGACACGCACAACGTCGGCAAGGTCCCCGTGACCGAAGTCATCAAGCAATCCAGCAACATCGGCACGGCGAAGATCTCGGTCATGATGGGCGCGAAGAACCTTGACAATGCGCTCCGTTCCTTCGGATTCGGCCAGCGGACCGGGATCCAGCTCAAACCTGAGACCTCCGGCATCTTCCGTCCCCTCGAAAAGTGGGATTCCCTCTCCGTCTCGCGGTTCTGCATCGGCCAGGGCATCGCGGTCTCCCCGCTCCAGCTCGCACGCGCCTACTGCATGATCGCGAACGGCGGCTACAAGGTCAACCTCCGCATCGTCGACCGAATCGAACGCGGCGACGACGTGCGCGTCATGCCCGTGATCAAAGAATCGAAGAGCATCTTCGCGAACCCGACCACGAAAAAGATGATCACCGACATGATGATCGGCGTGACCGAGGCGGGCGGCACCTGCACGGACGCCGCCATCGAGGGCTTCCATGTGGCGGGCAAGACCGGAACCGCGCAGAAGGTCATCAACGGCGCGTACTCCAACCGTTACTACGCCTCGTTCGTCGGATTCGTCCCGGCCGAGGATCCGAAGTTCGTCCTGCTCGTCACCTGCGACGATCCCACGGTCGGCAGCCGCTACGGCGGTTCCGCCTCCGGACCCACGTTCAAGGCCATCGCCGAACGCACGCTCAAATACATGTACGTCCAGCCCCAGCTTTCCAGAGAGGAATGGCTCGCCGAACGTTCCGCCGCGCAGAAGGCCCTGCATGAACGCAAGGTCCGCGAGGACGCGCTTGTCCAGGCCAGACGCGAGGCGCGCGACCGCCAGCTGAAGGAACAGCAGGCGAAGCAGACCGCGAAGAAAACCGGGACCACCGTCGCCAGCCGTCCGGCATCCGCCGCGAAATCCTCCACGATACGCCGCTGACACCCTCACTTTTCGACACGGACTTTCTCCTTGTACCCGCAAAAATGATTTCTCCCGTTTTTGCGGGTATTTTTTCTCAAAACATTTTATTTTCTGAAACGACCCCGTTTTTTTTCAAAAAAAACGCCGTTTTCGTCTTTTTTCCGCTTGAAATAACCTCGTTCCGGCTTTATTATATAGTAGAAAACGAATCAACCGCAACTTTTCTTCAGGAGTTACTATGAACAAAGTTCAGATCATGCCCTGCCTTGACATGCAGAACGGACGCGTCGTGAAGGGCGTCCATTTCATCGATATCGCCGACGCCGGCGACCCCGTCGCCTGCGCGGAAGCCTACTGCGCAGCCGGAGCCGACCAGCTCGCCCTGCTCGACATCAACGCCACGGTCGAAAACCGCGGCACGCTCCTCGACGTCGTCAAATCCGTCGCGGCGGCCGCGACCGTCCCGTTCACCGTGGGCGGCGGCATCAGCGACGAGAAGAGCGCGGAAGCCGTGCTTTCCGCGGGCGCCGACTGCATCTCCGTCAGCTCCGCGGCCTACAAGAACCGCAAGCTCCTCGCCAGCCTGGTCAGGGAATTCGGCGCGAACCGCATCACCGCGGCCATCGACGTCGACGCGAACAAATCCATGCCGTCCGGCTACGAGGTCTACATCAACGGCGGACGCACCGCCACGGGCACCGACGCGCTCGAATTCGCCAAGTTCGTCGACGACACCGGCGTGGACGTCATCCTCCCGACCAGCAAGGCCGGTGACGGCGCGCGCACCGGTTACGACCTCCCGCTCATCCGCACCCTCGCCCGGAACTGCCGGGCCGCCATCGTGGCCTCCGGCGGAGCCGGGACGATGGAGCATTTCCACGAGGCAGCCGAGGCGGGCGCCTCCATCCTCCTCGCCGCTTCCGTCTTTCATTTCCACATGATCGACATCGGCGAGCTGAAAGCCTACCTCAAATCCAAAGGTCTCCAAGTAAACGCTTAACTTCGCGAGGTGTGACCATGAACAAGACCAAAACTCTTACCGCCATCTGCTGTGCCGCGTTGCTCGCGCCCGCGCTCTATGCGCAGCGCCCCCCCGCCGAACTCGGCAGCATCTCCGCCCGCTATCAGTTTGCCGTTTCCCGTCTCTCCGGAGCGGGTTCTCTTCAGGCCGGACAGAAGACCGCTTTCGAGTATCTGCTCGAACTTGCCAAACTTCCTCCGTCCAGAGACTTTACCGTCGAGCAGTATTTTGAGGTGCACAACATGCTCGGCGAATGCTATGAAAAAGGCAAAGGCGTACAGCCCAACCTCGATTTGGCGTTCCGCTATTACCTGTTCGCTTCCGTCCACAACGAAAAGGCGCGCCTCGCCCTCGCCCGTATTTTCCTGAAGGGCATCGACTCCATCGGGGTCAAGGCCAATCCGGACGCCGCGATGTTCGAGTTCTTCGACGTCTTCACGGGAAACGAGAAGCGCATCCCCGAGATCATCGCCATGCTCCGGACGGCCGACAAGGTCGACGCTTTCTCGAAATTCCTGGAGCGCAAGGCGCGCGCCGGCGATCCCGTGGCCGCCTACTTCCTCGCCAGCAATACGTTCTCCGGCAACATCTTCCCGAAGGAAATCCAGAAATCTCTCGAAATCTACGAGCTCGCGGTCCGCTACGGCGACCTGAAAGCCGCCATCGACCTCGGCGACATCTACACGTTCGGGAAGAACTTCATCCCTGTCGACGAGGAGAAAGGTTACGCATACTATGACCTCGCGCTCGCCTCGACTGTCGCCGAAACGCGCGAGACAGCCGCGAAGCGCATGCTCCGCTACGCCGAAAAGAAGAACGATCCCTACGACCTTTTCAAGTTTAATGTCCTCGCGAACGACCTCCGCAACGCCCGCAGGGTGATCCGCGACAACGTCCAGATGAGCTGGTCCGCCGAGGATATTTACCTGAAGGCGAAGGAATTCAAGGACGGGAAAGTGCGCCTGAAACAGTTCGACAAGCGCGCGCAGACCGACTATTTCGATCGTCTTCACATGGCGTCCAACGCCGGTTACTTCCTCGCCGTCGAGGATTACTTCCGCGAGGCGGGCAGCCGCGAATACGCCCGCATGATCTGGGCGCTCGAACTTGATCCGCACCCCGATGATCCCGACTGGCTCTACACGCTCTCCGTCTGCTACCGTTCCGGCGGCACGGACAACAAGAGCCGCGACTTCAAGAAATCCCTCGATTACATGATCCAGGCCGCCGACAAGGGCCACGTGACCTCCATGGATCTGCTGGTCAAGCTCTACACCCGCGGCGGCGCCCGCTACGGCGTGCCGGAACCCGTGCCCGAGCTCGCGCAGAAGTACACCGACATGCTCGTCCAGCACGACTACAAGCTCAAATATCCGAGCTATTTCAACGCCTACCTCGAAGAACTCGAAAAAGTCGAAGGCGAGGAATACGACCCCACCAGCCTCGATCCGGCGTTCCGTTCCATCCAGACCAGCCCCCTCGCCGCCATGGCCCTTTCCAGGATTTTCATGAAGGGCAACGAGGATTTCAAGGTCGAAAAGGATGAAATGATCGCGCTGATCCTGCTCCACGAGGCCGCGGCGAACGGCTATGAACCCGCCGTCCGCGAACTTGCCGAAATCTGCAAGAACGGCATCACGGACGTTCTCTCCGCCAATACCAACTTCGCACGAAAATATGAAACGCTGCTGAACTACATCCCGCGGTACATCCAGAACGAGGACGGCACCGCCGCGGAAACCGCGTCCAAGCCCGCCGAGGAAACCGCGCCCGACCGCAATCAGCCCAGATTCCCGACCATCCGTCCGACCGTCCCGCGTCAGGGATGGAGACCCGGCATGATCCCCGGCAGAAACGGCGGCATGATGCCCGGAATGGGCGGAGGCATGATGGGCCCCGGCGGTATGCAGGGCCCCGGCATGATGCCCGGAATGGGCGGCGGCATGGGTCCCGGCATGCCCGGTACTGTTCCCAGAACAAACGTCCCCGGAACCGTTCCCAGGACGATCCCGGGCGCGGGTTCCACTGGTCCCAGAATTGTTCCCGGCACGATCCCCGGCGGTATGCAGGGCCCCGGCATGATGCCCGGAATGGGCGGCGGCATGCCCCCTGCCCCCGGCGCGATGCAGGGTCCCGGCAGACCGAACGCCGGACCGGCACAGTCCGAGCAGAAAGCCGACGATAAAACGCAGGACAAAACCGACGACACATCGCAGGACAAGGCTGCGGACGAACCGGCGGACGAAGACACCATCTAACGCAGGAGACGTAAAGCTCCCATGAAAAAAATACAGCTCCTTCTGACGGCGGCGGTCCTTTTCGCCGCCGCCCTCCCCGTCTTCGCACAAACCGCCGCATCCGGCGGAATCGTGGTCACAGCCGAGGCGAAGAACGCCAATCCTACGCTCGTTTTCACGGGCGGCCTCTCCGATCAGGCGCTGAACGCGAAGATCCTTTCCGACTTCCAGTACTGCGGCTGGTTCACCGTACTGAAATCCGGCAGCGCAGCCTACCAGGTCTCTGCGAAAGGATCTCTGGATGACTTCACGGTCACGATCTCGAACAGCGCGGGCGTCGCGATGAACTCGTTCCGCATCACGGACAGCAAGGAAGTCGACGCGGCCGCGCACACGGCGGTCGACACGGTCCTGAACAAGCTCTTCGGCATCCAGGGCATCTGCCGTTCGAAGATCGTGTTCTCCGCTTACACCAGCGACAAAAACCGTGAAATCTACATCTGCGATTTCGACGGAAAAAACATCAAGCCGCTCACGAAGAACAACACGCTTTGCGTCGAGCCCGTCTGGGCTCCGGACGGGAAGAGCATCGTTTTCAGCTTCTACGGCCCCAGCTACACGAATCTCGTGCAGTACAACATGGAGACCGGGCTTTCCCGCAGGCTCACCCAGTACGGCGGCATCAACGCCGGCGGATCGCTTTCCCCCGACGGAAAGACCCTCGCCATGATCCTTTCGCGCAACAACAAGGTCGACCTCTTCACGCGTCCGACCGAGGGAGGCCAGCTGAAACAGCTATCCAGCGGCAAGGCCGTCGAGGCAAGTCCGCGCTGGAGTCCGGACGGCAAGAAGCTCTGCTTCGTTTCCGACGCAAAGAACGGACGTCCCGTGCTCTGCGTGATCGCCCCGTTCGCGGGCGGCAGCGCCACGGAGATCTCCGGCCTTGTCGGCAGCGAACGCGTCGCCCCGTCCTGGTCCTCCGACAACAAACTCGCCTACTGCGCAAAAATCAACCGCAACTACGAGCTCCGCGTGGCGAAACTCAGCGCCGACGGCAAATCCGGCGTCATGGAGGACATCGGCATCGAGGGAAACAACACGTTCCCCGGCGAAGACCCGTCCTGGGCTCCCGACAACCGCCATGTCACCCTGACTGTGAACGGCGAAATCCATGTGATCGACACCCGCCTCGGCAAGACGCGCAAGCTCGTTTTCGGAAACCGCAAGGTCGGCCAGTCCAACTGGTCGCCCATCCTGAAGTGACCCCGGCCAAAAGCGCTCATCATAAGCATCTGCTCTACCTCTATGACGAACCGTCAATTCCTCGACTGGCTGGCCGGGCTTGAGTTCTTCGGCATCAAGCTCGGCCTCGACCAGACGCGCGCGCTTTTCCGTGCCGCCGGGTCGCCCGAACGCGACCTCAAGTTCATCCATGTGGCAGGAAGCAACGGCAAAGGCTCCGTCTGCGCCATGATCGAATCCGGCCTCCGCGCCGCCGGATTCCACACCGGATTCTATTCCTCGCCGCACCTCGTTTCCCCGTGCGAACGCTTCCGCATCGACGGACATCCGGTCACGGAGGACGATCTCTGCGCCGTTCAGGACATCGTTCTGCCCGCCGTCGCCAAGCTGGAACAGGACGGCATGAAGCCGACCTATTTCGAGGTCACGACGCTGATCGCCGCGCTGCTTTTCGCGCGCGCGCACTGCGACTATGTGGTGTGGGAGGTCGGCATGGGCGGTCGGCTGGACGCAACCAACATCGTCACGCCGCTCGTCTCCGTCATCACCGGCATCTCCATGGAGCACACGCGGTACCTCGGCGACACCATTCAGAAGATCGCCGGCGAGAAGGCCGGCATCATCAAACCCGGCGTCCCCGTGTACTGTTCCTCCGGCACCCCGATCCCCGCCCGAAACGTGATCGGATTCCGCGCCGCCGAGCTCGGTGCGCCGTTCCGCATTCCGCCCGAACCTTCCGCGCCCGACTGCGTGCGTCTGCTCAATGGAGGCCGCACAGTAGAACAGCGTTTCACGTTCGACGACGTTCCGCTCACGCTCAGGTTGGCCGGGCCGCACCAGCGCAGGAACGCCGCGCTCGCATTCTCCGTTCTACGCTACCTGGCCGACCTCGGCGGATTCGATTTCGCGGCGGCGATCGACGGGCTCCGGCATACGGTTTGGCAAGGGCGCTTCGACCTGTATCCCGAGTCCGGGCTCGTGCTGGACGGCGCACACAATCCCGAGGGCATCGGCGTACTCGCGGAAACGCTCCGTGAAGTCTTCCCAAGACAAAAGTTCCGCTTCATCTTCGGGGCATTCTCCGACAAGGACACGGTCGACAGTCTCCGCGTACTCGCACCGCTCGCGATTGAGTTCATTTTCGTACAGCCGGAATCCGCCCGTCCCAGCAAGTCCGCCGCCGAGCTCGAATCCGAACTTGCGCGCATCGCGCCCGGCATCCCCGCTTCCGATTCCGGCTTGGATCACGCTCTCGAATCGCTCAATCCGGCGCGTCCGACCGTCCTTTGCGGCTCACTTCATCTCTGCGGCGACGTCCTGGCACGTCTGGGCGTCAAAGTCCGTTGACACACAACAAAACCATAGGAACAACCGATCCAGAACCATCGTCTTTCCGCCTGAAACAAGCTCAAAGAAAAAGTGAAAGGAAAACAGAAACAATAAGATATTTCCCGCTCTAAACAACTGAAGAACAAAAGCATTTTTTCCGAAAAAAGCTTCTGTTTTTTCTTGCTTTTTGCGATTTGCGATGTATATTAGTTACTCCGTTTTGTTAAAACCAAGAGGTAAGCCTAATGTCTTCTTCATCCATTGCCGAAAAAAATTTGGCGAGACTCGCGAAAACCAGCCTCGCACAAGATTTCGTTACTCGTCATAATGGCGAATGGAACCACACGGACTGGCTCGAATTCTGCGCCTTCCTTGAGGAAAACGGCTATACGCCCATCGACCTCGACCGCGTCGGCCTCCTCCTCGAGCAGAAGAAATCCGAATTCTTCGAGCACCGCTAAGCGGCGGAGCTTGCCTTTTCCATGGCCGACCGTCCAGCCTCCGGCACGCTCTACATCGTCGCCACGCCCATCGGAAATCTTGAGGACATCACGCTGCGCGCGCTGCGTGTCCTGAAAGAAGCCGATCTCATCCTCGCCGAGGACACCCGCCGCACGGCCATCCTGCTCCAGCATTTCGATATCAGAAAACCGCTGGAATCCTACCACATCTTCAACGAACACGCGCGGACGCCCGCCCTCATCCGGCGCATCCAGGACGGCCTGACCGCCGCGCTCGTGAGCGACGCCGGAACCCCGTGCATCGCCGACCCCGGATTCATGCTCATCCGCGCCGCCGTCGAGGCAGGCATCGAACCGGTCATCATCCCCGGCGTCTCCGCCCTGACCTTCGCAGTCTCCGCCAGCGCCCTCCCCTCCGACCACTTCACGTTCCACGGCTTCGTCCCCGTCAAGAGCGGACGCCGCCGCGCCGAACTCGAACGCATCGCCGCCGACAAGCGCACAGCTGTCGTCTTCGAATCGCCGTTCCGCATCGCAAAGCTCCTTGCCGAAGTCAGCGAGATCATCGGCCCGGATACCCCGCTTGCGCTCGTCCGCGAAGCCACCAAGATCCATGAACAGATCCTCCGTGGTCCGGCGGAGCAGCTCGCCGAACAGGCGAAGAAGGTCAACTGGAAAGGCGAATGCGTGCTCGTGATCGACGCCCGCGACACCTCGGACCGCGCGAACGACAACGCCTGCGAATCATCTCCCGACGACAGCGCGGAAGACTAATCTTTTCCTCTTTTTCTTTTCGCATCATTTCTGCCTCTTCGTACGCAAGCATTGCCCGCGTACTACAGTCGTGGGGCTTGCCCTCCTTTTTTCACACTTTTTCGTGGTTTTTCACTGATTTATGTTTGCATTTAAACAATTTTCATGTATATTATCTTTGCGACAAAACTATTTTTCACAAAAGACACTTTCCAGAAAAAGAGACCAGTCCATGAAATCTTCCTCCCGCTTCTCCGCTCTCGCCGCCGTCCTCCTCGCAGGCGCGGTCTCCGCGTGCACGACCATCCGCGAACTCCCGACCGAACCCGCCGACTTCGAACTCAGCAAGGAACAGGCCGAGGAACGCGAATACTCCCGCAAGCTGCTGGAAGCGTTCCTGAAGAACGACGCGTCCGGCTTCATCGCCCTGCTCTCGCCCGAGATGAAGGAGGAATTCGGCAAGGACAAGTTCGAGCTCTCGCGTAAGGTCATCACGGAAACGCTCGGCGAACCCGTCTCCTTCAGCTACGTGACCGCGCTCGAACACATCGCGATCACCCCGTACATTTGGAAAGTCCGTTTCGTGCTCAAAAACAAAGAGGACAAGGAATACTACAGCGAAGCGCTGTTCCGCGTCCTCGCCGGACACGACACCAAAGGCGAAGTCGTCATCGTCGGCTTCAATTTCCTCTGATCCGGACGGCGTTCCACGGGACCATCATCCCCCACAACACAACACAAAACAAAACGGAACCTCATGTTCCGGGGCCGCTTTCATAGTTTCCGCATAGTTTTACCCACACACATACCCTCACCCCTAACCCCGAAAAACACATGAACAAAACCGCAAGAATCCTTCTCTGCCTGGCAGCCGGGACGCTCTGTCTCGTCTCCCTCGCCGCGGACGAAGCGTCCCAGGACGACGGCTCCGCAAGAACCATTCACCTGAAGCAGGATGACGCGCAAATCCGCTTCGACAGCCGCGTGTACGAGCTGAAGAACGTGACCTCCGAGGCCGTTCTCCCGTTCGTGAACTCCGCGATCCAGCGCTACAACCGCAGCTCCACGATCCGCCGCGTCACGGCCATCGCTCCTGACGCCAAGGACGCGATCCTCGTCTCCACTGGCAAGGACTTCCTCCCCTACGTCGACCAGATCGTCGCCGCGCTCGACCACCCCGGGCAGAACGGCGGCATCCAGGGCACCGGCGTGGCGCGCATCGCCTATACCCCGAAATACCGCGCCGCGCAGGAGCTCACCGACCTGATCGACAAGACGCTCGGCACCTCCGCCGGGAAGTCCTACGTGAACGACGAGACCAACACGATCTTCTGGCGCGACCAGACCGACGCCGCGCGCGGCACGCTCGACTTCATCGAAAACGAGCTTGACCGCCCCCTGCCCCAGGTCGCGCTCCGCCTCAACTACTACGAACTCCGCGACAGCGACCTCAAGGACTGGGGCTTCGACTACCTCGCGTGGAAGAACGGCCCCGGCGTGAACCTGCTCAACCTGAGCTACAACGTCGGCCGCCTCGCCGTCGACCAGGCCCTCGAGGACATGGTCTTCGCCGCCACCTCCACCTGGGACTACGCCGGTTTCTTCACCGCGCCGCAGTTCGACATGAGCTTCATCCGCTGCCTCCAGCAGTCCGGCAACGCCGCCGTCACGGCGAACGTCTCCCTGACCATGGTGAACACCCCGGTCCGCTCCCTCGACGAGTACGCGATGCTCCGCGGCGTGCAGGAAGCCGCCGCCGACAAGGCTCCGTTCATCTACCGCGCGTCCATGGAGCCGGAATACCAGAACATCGCCAAGAACGTGCTCGGACGCACCTTCGTCGGCAAGAGCTACTACGAGGACGAGGACGGCAACAAATACTCCAATCCTCCGGCGCTCGATGTTCAGATCATCAACCCGTTCATCTGCCTCCCGCAGGAAAACGCCCCCGCCGGAGCATACAATGAAAAGTATAAAGTCAAGGACGAAGCATCCGACCTCAACAAGGACATGGTCAAGACCGACGGCTGCGTGATGTTCGACTACTCCCTGTTCTTCAAGGACGTCGTCGAACGCGGCAACACCGGCGCGGAACTCAGCAACAACGTCCTCTGCGCGGGCGCGGCCTCCCTCGGCCTCGGACATGAAAAAGTCCTCACCGTGTACGAAAAGGAAAACGACGTCGAGCAGACCATCGGCCTCCCGATCCTCTGCCGCATCCCCGTCATCAAGTACCTCTTCAGCACCGTCACCAGCATCAAGGAACGCACCTACGTGATCGTGACCGCCGAAGCCGTCCTGCTCCACCCCGACGAGAAGAAAGGCATCCCGCAGACCGAAAGCGTCAACAAGGACGTGAAGCGCCGCATCGAGAATCCCTTCCGCGCCAGCGAAGACGATGCCCCCAAAGCTGTACCCGCCGCCGAACAGCAGGCCAACGAAGAAAGCGAGGACTGATCCATGAAAACGAAACTCTACAGAAACATTATTCTTACCTTCGCAGCCGGACTCGTCGCGGCTTCCTGCAACACCGACCAGCTCCCGCAGCCCCCGCCGAACGTCACCGTCCTCGAAGGCGCGCAGGTCCCCTCCCACCTCACGGTCACCCCGCAGGCGATCCCCGGCTCCCCCAAGAGCGACCAGGGCGCTCCGACCGGCGGCTACGCCCCGACCGGAGTCCAGGCGAAACTGAACATCGACGTGAAGGACGGCACGAAGGAAGTCACCGTCATCCGCGACAATACCGATCCCTTCGTCATCACGAAGCCCTACACGATCAAGAACGCCGACCCCTACGCGGTCCGCAGCTATCTTGAAGCGGCAGTCGGCGCGCGCAGCGTCAGCACCAGCCCCGCCCAGGCCACCGCCGTCAAGTTCGACGACGGCACCGGCGTGGTCCTCGTCTCCGCCGAAGAATACCGTTTCAGCGACAACGAGGACGGACGCGGCATCGACAGCATCGTCGCCGCGCTTGACCGCAAGGGCCTCACCTACTCCGGCGACGCGGGCACCCGCATCTACTTCCCGCGCGCCAGCAAGGCCGCGAACCTCCGCGACATGCTCCTGAAGGTCGGCTCCTCCGACCTCGATCCGCAGTTCGAAATCTCCCCCAGCACGGTCCTGGTCGACGGCGAGCTGAACGCGCTCGTGATCTGCGCCCCGGAATGGTCCTGGGAAGACATGCGCAAGCTCCTCGTGAGCTACGACCGCCCGATCCCCGAGGTCAAGATATCCTACCGCATCATCGAGATCTACGCCGAGAACGACGACCGCATCGGCGTCGACTTCCAGAGCTGGAAGAACAACGAGGGCGTCGACCTCTTCTCCGCCGGCGCCATGATGAGCCGCAACTGGGGCACATTCTTCACCAGCAGCGTCCAGGACACCAGCTTCAACAAGGTCTCCTACTGGAACTTCAATCCGAAGTGGAACAGCCGCTACCTCGACTTCATGACCTCCATCGGCAAGGCCAAGATCCTCGCCCGCGGCGAGATCGTGGCGCAGAACCGCACCGTCTCCACCGTCCAGGTCGCATCCGGCTTCTTCTATGACCGCACGTTCTACACCGCCGGCGCGAAGACCATCGCCGAAGGCACGGGCGAGTTCGCCTACACCGATCCGAACCCGGACACCATCCTCCGCGAGGCCATCACGAAGATCCAGCCCTACTCCAAGATCAAGGAACTCTACAAGGACGCCGGCACCTCCGCCATCATCAAGCCCGACGGATACACGCTCCGCACCATGGGCACCCAGACCGGCACGAACACCTACGGCGACGTCTCCGCGCTCGTCTTCGGCAGCGACTCCAAGACCAGCCCGCTCGCCAAGTTCCTCACCGGCTACGTCAAGGCCGACGGCACCGTCGTCAACGGCGCGTACTACAACACCAACTGGGACAACGCGAACGCCGCGCCCGGCATCATCCACGGCTGGCTCCAGTACCCGATGGTCACCGACGGCTTCCAGTTCGACCTCCGCGTCACCCCGGTTGTCACCTCCAAGGCCGCCAAGATCACCTTCGACCTCGACAGCATCTCCCTGCTCGGCTGGAACGCCGACGGCTCCGCACGCATGAGCAAGTCCCAGACCGGCACGACCTTCCAGATCGGCACCGAGGCCGAGGAATTCGTGATCGGCGGCCTCAAGAAATCCGAGTCCGTCCGCAGCACCGCCGGCCTGCCCTTCCTGAAGGACCTCCCCGTCATTGGACGCGCCGTCTCCACCGAATCCGAGTCCATCAAGCAGTCCCAGCTCGTCGTGGTCGCCAGGGTCGAATACTCCAACCCGGACGACAAGGTCGGCGCGGACATCTCCGAAGACCTCGGCAAGATCGTCAGGAGCGTCAACAAGGGCATGACCAGCCGCGTCGGCAACATGTTCTTCCAGCAGTACGGCCTCGACGAGGACCGCGCGGACCGCGTCGAACGCCTCGACAAAGTCGGCAACTTCATCAACGACGACTACAAGGAGATGAAGTGATGACGAAGAACGGCGGCAAACAGGCGAAGCGCCCCGGAGCCGGGGCGCCGCTTCCTGAGACTTCGCCGGACCTCGAGGCGCTCAAGAAGATGGTCCGCCTCCTCGAACGCAAGCACCGCGAATTCCTCGAAAAGGACTGGAAGGAGCATGCGTACGAGATCCAGCGCAGCCAGTTCAACCAGCTCATGATCGTCCGGTTCGCCATGCCGTGCAACCTCAGCCGCATCATGGCCGTGACCGGGCTCACCTCCGCCGGCGCGTCCCTCTTCGTCGACAAGCTCGTCCAGAGCGGATACCTCGTCCGCACAGACGACCCCAACGACCGCAGAAACGTGCGGATTTCGCTCTCCGACAAGGGCGCGAAGTTCATCAGCGAGGTCGTCGAAAGGTTCAACAAGTTCATCGAGGGCTACCTCAGGACACGCACCAGTGAAGAGCTGGCCGTCATCTCGCAGGCCATGGACATCATCAACGAGACGATCGACGACGGGGAGGAAGGCCTGTAATCCGGGCGCTTCTCCGCATCAAGTCGAAATCGCATCCCGCTGTCTCTCCCAAGGAGCAGCGGGATTTTTGTGCTCGGATAAGCTCAAAACACGACCGGATCACCAATCATTGAGCGTGGCGGCATTTCTCCGGTACGTTAAGAAAAGTTACGGTTCCTGATAAATAATCAATGGAGGAAGGATTGTATTTCAGGCGAAAAGCAGTTTAGAGATTACACAAAATCAAAGATTAAGGTTTTTACATTTCTCAACAAATACTACATGCTTTTATCATATTTTACATATCATTTACTATTGAAAAATCATTTGCACGATTGTATATTAACGCAGAAATCCCGAAACAACCAAACAAGTGAGCTCAAAATCCCCTCGCCAGGTGGCGTAAGGATTCAGGCTCACGCAAACAAATCACAAGGAGTTCAATATGAAACTCGGTCATTTCCTCGGTTGCGCAGCGGCGATCGCCCTCGCGATCACGGTCTTCGCACAGGCTCCGGCCGGCCCCGGCGCAGGCGCTGGTGCTGGTAACGGCGGCGCTCCGGCCATGGGCGGCTTCGGCGGCGGCATGGGCGGCTTCGGCGGCGGCATGGGCGGCT